>Ga0208297_1000599_pt1 | contig 62348 bp, 67 predicted proteins | sample LMS_cellobiose_e_FD_187367 | JGI IMG/M metagenome (GOLD analysis project Ga0208297, IMG submission 187367) | Rumen-fistulated moose microbial communities from Alaska, USA - LMS_cellobiose_enrichment (SPAdes) (version 2) | ecosystem: Host-associated > Mammals > Digestive system > Stomach > Rumen...
GAGCGCGCAGTCGATGGCGACCCCGCTCGAACCGGCGCGCAGCACTTCGCAATTCGAAAAGACCCCGCCGCTGAGCGAGTGATACGCGCTCACCCGCACGTTGAAAAAGTACCCCGCGGAGAAACCGGCGCTGCCGCCGAGGTCGCACCGTCCGCCCCAGCCGGTCAGGATCAGTTTCGGGCGCAGCCACGCCCAGATGTTCCCGCCCCAGGTGCCGCTCAGATAGTCCACCGTACCCTTGACTTTGAGCTGGACGTACTTGGCGGCGGCGTTGAGCGTACAGCCCGCGCACGCGAGAAACGCCGAGGCGGTGTTGAGGCTCCGCCACGGGTGCTCATACGACCCGTTGCCGGAGGTGTCCCCGCCGCCCGCCACGCTGTCCACGAAAAAGGTCAGCGCCGCCCCGCGCGAATGGGTCAGCGTCGCCAAGTTCTCCGGGCGGTCGCCGTAGAGCGCCGCCGGATCGACCGAGACGACCGGGAGCGCCACCGGCTCAATATACGGCGCGATATTGTACGAGGGGATATACACGCCGCTTCGGATCTGCCCCGGATAGGTGACGATCCCCCCCGAACTGTTCAAAAAGATGACCCGATCCATATCTCCCGCCACCCCCTATGAAGTGAATCGGTCGCACCGGACGAACCAGTTGAACTCCGCCACCCCCGCCGTGTGATCCTGCACCACCCGCGGCGCGCCCGAGTTCCACAACAGCCGACCCAATTGCATGTAGTACGCCCCGTCGGTGCCGCCGTCGGGCAGCACCGGGAATACGCCGCCCGACGGACCCAGCGACGCGATGACGAGCGATTCCGGGACCGTCACCGCGCCGTACTGATCGTACTCGGGCGGGGTGAATTTCAAAAAGAAGAGCCGGTCGCCCGCGACCGCCTCCGTATAGGGCGCGACGGACCACACCCGCCCGCCGTTCACGACCGCCGTGGAATCTCCGCCCGTCGCCCCGTCCGCGATGGTCACGGCGTATCCGCCCTCCGTATTGGCGAGCGTGAGTTTGAAGTATCCCGAATACTCCGCCGGGCCGCCCCCGCCCGGGGCGGCGCCGCCGCGTGCGGCGGCGGAGAGCAGATCAGCCGCTGTGTTGAGCACCGTGACGCCGTCGCCGCGCGGATGCGACATCGCGTAAACGAGGCACTCGATCAGCTGGTTCCACGTTTGTGCGCGGATGCGGTCGATGTCGGAACTTACCTTTTGCGGGGGATATGGTCTCATTCTTCTCCTTTTTGTCAGTCGTAGAGGTCGTGATCCACCACCGGAGAGTGCCGATAGCTGACGACCTGCACCCATTTTTTGCCGTCCTTGCGGATGGTCGACCCCCCGCGCAGCCACTCGCCGTCCGAGATGCCGAAGCGCTGCGGCGGTGACCGCCGGGTAAAATCGTTTCCGGCGTCGGCGGAAAACTTGCTTTTGCTCACGGCGCGCTTCGTGACCGTCACCACCGCGCAACCGCGCAGATAGTTGTCCGCCGTCTTTTCCGGAGATTTCAGCACCGCCCAGCCGTCCGGAGCGGCGTCGCCGCGCCTGAGGAGCTTATAAGTCGCCGCATCGGCGGTCGGAACTTCGGCCTTGTTCAAAGTGTCCCACCATGCCGGAATGGCGGTCGTTCCCGATACGGCCGCCAGCTGGTGATCCCATTTTACCAGGTAACTCGGATGTTCCGCGAGCGGATACTGGATCTCCTCCGTCGAGTACTCGTATTCGGTGTTGACCTGATGATCCGAGTCGTCGTCAGAGTACTCGCGGGAGTAAACCAACTCCAAAATGAAGACGCCGTACCCGGGCTTCGGCGTGATCGTCAGAGTCTTGAGCGGCAGATCCCGCCCGCTGAACACCGACAGAGCCGTGTCGCTGCTGACGAAATAAGACCCTATTTCCGGCAGATCCGCCAGCGCCGCCGCGGTCGCGGTGTAGTTGACGCGCAGCTCCTCCGAATTTTCGTTGACCGTCAGCTGCGGATATCCCGGGCACATCGTCAGCGCGGCGAGCGCGCCCACCAGTTTGCTCATCGTTCACACCTCTCTCACGATCGTTTTTTGCCCTCCGACCGTGTCGATCAGCTGCCGGAGCAGCTTGTTCCGTTCAAGATCCAAGTTCCCGATCGCGCCGCGTCCGAAGGTGTACAAGCCGATCTTGGCGAGGCGGTCCACTTCGCTCTTTTCGCGCCGACCGGGGGCGTCCGCGCCGACCGCCCGGCGGCGGCGCGAGTCATCTCCTTTGTCGTCAAGCTTGGCGTCCTTGCGTTTGCGGGCTTCTTCCAGCCGGTCGAGCTGCCACTTGCCGATGCGGTCGTTCGCCTTTCTGGCGAACTCGTCTACCTTTTCGGAGCCGGCCGCCGCCTGTTTCCCCGCCTCGGAGAATCGGTCGGCGCCGCGCAGAAACAGATCCGCCGCCTTGTCGATCTTCCGATTCGCGGCCGCCTCTGTTGCGTCCCAAGTCCGGTCGTAACGCGCCGAGGTGGACGAGGCGTCCTTGAAGTCCTTGCCGGAGCCGATGGCGGAAGCGTCGGCAACGACGGAGTCGGCGAACTCTTCCGCCAGCTTTTTGGACTTTTTGAGGAACGCCGGATCCTCGACGAGGTCGAGATCGACGCCCGGGACGGCGTTGGCGGCTTTGATGATGCCGTTGATCGCGGCAACGCATGCGCTCAGCACCCCGTTGAACGCCTCCAGCGCGACGAGAACCAGTCCGTTGAAAGTCATGCGGAATATCCGTCCGATCACAGTGAACACCGCCTTGGTCTGCTCCCACAGCCAGTTCAGGCCCTTCATCGTGGCGGTGAATGCGATCGTGGCGGATCCCGCGATGGCCTCCCATGCGCCCACACCCCAGTCGAGGATCGCCTTGAACGCGGCGACGCCGTACTCTTTCGCGTACAGAAAAGCCTTTGCCATGCGCGCGCCGACGTCGACCGCGGCGTAGGCGATGGTGGCGAGGTACTCGACCATGCGGCCGTCCTTGCACATCTCGACGATCTCATCCGCCCAGCCCTGGAATATTCCCAAGACCTCTTTGGCAAGCGGAGCGATCGCTTCGCCGATCATGCTTCCCGCATATTCCAACTGTCCGGTGATGGCGCCCCACATGCCGGACATGGTTTTCGACTGCTTTTCCATCATGCCGGCATAGACGCCGCCCTTGGCGGACATTTTTTCGAACGCCTGGGAGACGTCGTCGGCGCCGATGCGCCCCTGAGACGCCATGGCGTAGATCTCGTCGCCGGTTTTGCCGTACATCTCGCCGAGCATCTTGACGATCGGGATCCCCGCCTCGACCATCTGATTCAGCGATTCCGAGTCGGCTTTGCCCTTGGCGAAGACCTTGCCGTAAATGGCGGCGAGATCGTTGAAGTCCTTGCCGCTTCCGGCGGCGACGTCGCCGACCTTGCGCAGCGTCGACTCCACGTCGCCCGCCGCCACGCCGAAACCGAGCAGCGTCTTGGCGGCGCGGTTGACCTGATCGCCGGAATACGGCGTCGAGTTGGAGAACCTGTCGAGCTTTTCCATCATCGCGTCGCCGCGCTCCACGCTGCCCAGCATGGTCTGGAACGCGAGGCGGGTGGTCTCGGCGTTGGCGCCGAGTTTGAGCACCTTGGAGCCGACCGCGGCGACGCCCGCGCCTGCGGCGGCGATCCCGGCAAGCGCGGTCGCGACGCCCTTGAGCGCGAGTGCGCCGGCTTTTTTGCCGAGATCCGCGACCGCGCCGCCGACTTTTTTCAATCCGGAAAGAGCGCCGGAGACCTGCGCGCCCAGCCGGATGAGAAGGTTGTTCGAAGCCATGATTTACCGCTCCTGTTCCGCCGCCTTTCGACGGCTCTCCATTTCCCGGCGCAGCGCCCGGGCGAGTTCGCGTTCTTCCGGAAGGTCCGGTTCCGGGCGATCCGGCTTTTCTCCGAGATCGATCTGGATCTCGGCGACGTAGGCGAGCGCCCGGTCCCACCGGAGAGCGAAGATTTCCCGCTCGCTCCAGTGCAGATTGGCGGCGAGTCCGTAGACGAGGCGGCTCCACCAGTAGTAGTCGAGCCGTCCCCCGTCGTCCGAATCGCCGGTTATGCGTTTTTTTCGTAGGGATGCCGCAGCAGTTCTTCCACGTCGAGCTCATCCGACAAATCGCCGGGGGTGATCCCGCGCGAGATGAAAAAATCCAGCGCGCGGGCGAAGACTTCGCCCTTGCGGATCTCCGCGACGCACCGGTTACGGACCTCCTCCGGCGGTTGTGCCAGAAGATACGCCGTGACGATGCCTTTTTCGAAGTCGCTCAACTTCTCGCAGCGTTGCGCCGCCATCGGGATGACCCACGCGTGCGCCACCGTCTGATAATAGAACTTCACGCCCCGCACTTCGACGTAGTCCGGCGCGAACTCCGAGCCGAGCGCGGCGTTGTTCCGGGCGTCGGCGACCTTCTTCGTCAGCTTGTCGACTTGTTTGCTCACAGTACGCCTCCTACGTCGTCACCGCGCCGCCGGAGGTCGCCAGTTCCGGGTAATAGTACCCGCTGATGGCGAACTCCGGAACGCCGCCTTTCTTGCGCTTGAAACTCGCCGATTCCACGACGACCGCCAGTGTGCTCGCGCCGTCGCCGACCTTCATCGACATCGTCTTGCCGATCAGGTCAGCGGCGGTAAGTTTCGGCGGGTCGTTCGTCCCGGCGCTGGCGAGCGGCGTGTAGGTGCCGTCGTATTTCTGCCGGATGTCGGTGAAAAGCACGCCCTTGGTGTCGCCGTTGCCGTCCTTGATCTGTTCCTTGTCCGCCTCGTGACTGATATCCTGCGTCTCGCAGTACCCCCACACCTCGTCGGGAGTTCCGGGGTTGAGCACCGCAGTCCCGACCTGTTTCATTCCGCTCATTTTGTATCCTCGGTTAAAAATTCGATTCCGGCGAGCGTGATCACGGAGACGCAAACGTCCTCCGGCGACTCGCCCGGTGTGATCGCCTCGGGCGCGAACTCGATCCCGCAGACGGCGGGATAATCGCCCCGGCGCGGCAGGAACAGCGCCGTCACGAGGTCGCAGAGTTCCCAGACCGAAGCGCAGTTTCTCCCGGAGCCGCGCTGAAACGGCGTGGCGATGACGATCATCAGCCGCAGATTCCGCGACAGCGCCCGGTCTTCGTAGTCGCCGCCCTGGACGGCGACTACGCAGGCGGGAAGGTTGGCGGCGTTTGGGATGTCCTGCCACAACTGGGCGGTGTTGGTCGCCTGCGTGACCGATACCTGCCGAAAACCACCGCGCAGATTCCCCCGGATCTTGTCCGCGACCGCCGCGGCGATCTTGGTCAAAGGTTGATATCCCACGGCTTAAACCTCCCTAAAATCCGGCGAGTTTCTGTCGCGTGAACTCCGGCGTGTTGCCTTCGACCAGCACGACCGAACCCGCCCCGGAGTCGGCGTTTTCCTCGGCCTCGACGAGATCCATTTCGCCCTTCGCCACGTCTCTGATGCACCGCCTCACATTGGCGAGACGGTCCGAGAGGTTTTTCGGCAGGGCGTCTTTGCCGCTGCGCGACCATGCCAGCTCTTCGGCGAGCGTGAGCGTCCAGCTCTTGAGCAGCGCCGCCGCGGCGGCGGAAGCGACCGGTACCGTGTAGCGGACGCCGATCGCCCCGTCTATTTCCGCCTCGGCGGCGGCGAGGTCCGATTCCGCCTCGGCGGTCATCAGCGTGCCGTCGAGTTTGCGGTACACGCCGCCGTGCAGGTCGCTCAGCCGCAGCAGAAGGTCGTCAACGGTCGCGTAGACGGCCATCAGAGGTTGCCCCCGACGACGAGCTGCGGCGCGACCGCGACCGCGGCGCCGCGGTAGTGGACGCCGTAGTCGCAGCGGTTCTCGTCCTTGACGCACGGGTCGGAGTCCTTGTCCCAGCGGACGAGCGGACCGACCTTGCGCTTCTGCACGGCGACCGGCTTGATCCCGCGCTTCGTGCAGAGCAAAAACCACTTGTCCGCGTCCGCGCCGACGAGGTACGGGTTGACGATGATCTCGCCTTCGTCGCGGTGAACGTTGGTCACGGCGGCGCCTCCCTCGGCGACGAGGTCGGCCTTGAGGATCTGCCGCGCGGTCTTTTCATTGGAAGGTCCGACCATCAGCGTATCCGGCACGAGACCGATCGGCGTCTTGCCGTCCGCCTGCATGAAAGCCATCATCTGACTGCGCGCCGTCTCGTAATTGGCGACCGAGAGCGCGCCGGAAACGACATTGTTGATCGCTGCCTTGCCGATCTTGCGCGAGGCCGAGAAGAAGTCGGCGCCGTCCGCCCACTTGCCCGCATTGCAGAGCGCCTCGACCGAGAGCCGGGGCCACAGCGATCCGGCGTTGATCCCCATTTCGGTGAAGAGCGCCGAGTAGAAGCCGATGTTGTCGTCTTCGATGTCGTTGCGGCTCACGCCCTGCGTCATCTCGAAGTCGCGATTGCGCACTTCGAGCAGCTTGCCGCCGACCGCGTTGATGAACCGCGGACCGACCCACTCGCGCATACCGCCCGCGATGATCGTCATCGGATACTTTTCGAGCGCGGTGGCGCTGTTGATGATGGTGGTGTATTTTTCCCACTCGTTCCACGCCTGGGCGAGCCCTTTCTGCAGCAGCGCGTTGAACGAAAAGAAGAGCGTGTTCAGATTTTCGGAATTGATGTCCATTGATTTTCCCTTTCGCTTACTTCGCCAGCGCCTGAGCCGCCGCGTGAGCCGCCGGGCGCACGTCGACCATCACCTTGCCGTCGTAGACGTCGACCACGATCCCGGCGACGACCTTGGCGGTCCCGCCCGAAGTCGTCACGGTCGCCGAATCGTGGACGTAGGCGGCGCCGCCGCGGTTCGCCCGGGTGACGACGCCCCCCGCCGACACGTTGCCGAGGGCGATGATGCCGTCGAAGACCTCGATGCCGCCGGCGCTGATCACGCCCGCGTATCCCACGACCACCGCGCCGCTCGTGGCGGCGGCGGGGATCGCCTTGCCGTTGGAATCCAGTGCGACCAGGTCGCCGCAGGAAATGGCTGCTCCGCTCGCGATCTCATACATGCCGAGCGGCGAAGTCCGTTCGATTTTTTCCATGTTCACTTCTCCTCATCCTGTTTGGTTTTCTTCGACGCGGCGTACTCCTCGGGCGTGAGGCCGAGGCGTTCGGCGATCTCCTTTTCCTCGTCGGTGAGCGCGGGAGTTTTTTCCTCGCCGCTCTCGGGGATCTTCGCGGTCGGCACCGCGGGAGCGGTCCGGGTGGCGAGATACTCGCTCAGGAAGGCGGTGCTCTGCTTCATGAGCGGCTCGACCTCGGCGTTGGTGATCCTGTTCCCGGCGAGCGCGGCGTCGACGAGTTTCCGCTTCTCGGCCTGCTCCGCCGCCAGCGCGAGTTCGTCGCACTTCGCCGCTTTGTCGCGCAAGGTCGGCAGCTCCGCCGCCAGTGCCTCCACCTTCTCGGCGATGGCGTCCTCGGTTTCGGCGCCCAGCGCCAGCGCGGGATCGCCGATCAGCTTGCCCAGCGCCTGTTCCAGTTTGGTCATTTTGAGACTTCCTTTCTCCGGCGTGCGCCGGGTTGATTGACCGTCATCATCGTTTTCGCCGCTTGCGGCGAGGATCGGCAAATTCGAAAGCGCGGGGACGTTGTCCATCGCCACGCTGGTGATCCGCAGCGGCGACTTGCCGTCCAGCCCCCGGATCACAGGGGAGAAGTACCGCAGACACCCGAGCTCGAAGAGCTTGGACGCGAGCGGCAGCAGCTCGATCTCGACGGCGTACAACCCGTCTTCCCGCGCCTCCAGTGAGGCGAAGCCGAGCGCGGCGATCCTGGAATCGACCTGCTTGGCCGCCTCGCCCTCCTCGACGCCCGCCTCCTGCGCGGCGTAAAGCAGCGCGTGGCGGCTGTCGATCGGGATCTTCTCGCCCTTCTGCGCCTGATACTCGGCGGCGGCGGCAAGCTGCTCCGCCGAGAGCGTCAGCGTCAGCGGCTTGCCGTTTTTGGTGAGGTGGTTCGCTCCCGCCTTGAGCAGCCGGAACGGCGCCGGCTTCGGGAACTCCGGCGACACGTCCGCGAGCGCCAGATTGTCGAAAATCGCGTAACTCATTTTTTCTCCTGATCGTATTACGTCGTCCCGTCGCGCGGGATCGCGAGCTTCAGATGCTTTTCGGCGTGCTCCACGCCGGTCCGCAGCACGAACGTCTGATCCGGCCACCACGGGAATTTGCGCTGCGGCGCGGTGTGCTTGCAGAGCGCGTACAGCGGCTCGAATGTCTTGTTTTTGCCTTTGCCGACGTTTCGGCCGAGCACGTTGCTCTTGGGCAGGCGGAAGACGTCGATCCCCCGGTCGCGCAGTTCCGACACGCGACGGCCGCGGGCCAGCGCCGATATCGGGATCGTCAGCGCCTTGGCGTTTCGTGCGCGGATCGGCCCGCCGCGCTCCTTGTGCGTCCCGATGGGGTCGTAACACTCGACCACCGCGCCGTCGCGGGTGATCGAATGGCAGCGTGTTGCTCCGGCGATGTTGCGCCAGATGCGCCGCCCGCCGTAATTGCGGGCGTTGGCCTTCGCCTTGAGCTCGACCGCGCGTCCCCACGTTTTGAAGAGCGGCAACTTGTTGGTCAGTTGGTCCATCAGCTTGCCGAGCGTCTTTTTCAGCCCGGGAGCTTCCAGTTTTGCGGTAAGCATTCTTCCCTCTTTTCTCCCCGAAAAAAGCCCGGCGGATGCGCGCTTGTTCCGACGCCGCCGGTCGCCGGTTCCCTCAGGCACCCGATTTCCCGCCCGGGCGCCCCCGCGGCGCGCTGCGCGGGCATAGGAGGCGGTGTAAAAAACAAGTTTTTTTGTGCAAACCCCGTCAAATATGCTTGACTTTTGGAGTAAACCGGTGTAAAATATGTGGTGTTGGCGGTTATGACATGCGCGTATTGCCCTGATGTTGGTTACGTTAGTGTCGTAACCGCTTTCAGTTTTTATTCCACTTGTTGTTACCGTATTTATCCGGCGCCCGGTGCCAACTGACGATCTGCACCACATCGTCGTTCTCCCACATGTGCAGCACGCAATAAGCTCCGGTATCCGGATTGTGGATCACGATCACCCGCCTTACGCCTTTGTCGGTCGGCGGCATGAGGCTCAAAACACACCGCGCGTTGGGATTGCCGATCGTTTCTTCCAGCACTTTCTGCGAATCGGCGAGATCGGTGAACATCTCCTTATGGTGTTTCCAATTGTGAGAAACCCCGATTTGGCCGTTTTTGCCGCGCGACAGTTTGATCGTCGGGGCCTGTTTCAACCCCAGCGCCCGGGCGCGATCCACACCCAGACTTCCGAGTTCGACGCCGTTTTCAGGAAAGGCGTTTTTGATTGCGCCTGGGATTATTTCGTACTTTTTCTCGCGGGCGCGATCGGCCTTTTTTTTCTCCGCCGGAGTCATCGGCGCTGTTCTCGGCGGTTCCAGCGCCTTGAAGTGCGCCTCGAACGCTTCGATCTGCTTGTCCCAATCCGGCATGTGATCCGGATCGAGACCGGCGGCCGTGACGAACCCCCGGGCCTCCTTCTCCATCGCCTGCATCGCGGTCTTGAAGTCGTTCATGGCGAGCGGATGCGTTCCGGCGCCGCCGGGCTGCGGCGGCGCGCCGAGGAACGTGCAGCCCGGCAGTGTGCCGCTTTGCACCAGCGCCGTCATCTCGTCCACCACGCGCTGACGGCTCTTAACCTCGAGTCGGTCGAGGTCATTCACCTCGAACGCGAGATCCGGGCGGAAGACGTAGCCGCTCGCCGAATCCACCTCCGCTTTGCCCATCGGCTGGACGAGTTTTCCGTCCGCCGGGCGCTCGCAGTCTTCGAGCCAGCAGCGGCAGTTGAACTCCCACGGCGGGAAATGCGTTTTGAGCCACGGATCGTCTTTGTCGAAGATCTTGCCGTCGTACTCGCCGTGCCGCGTCCGATCGTCGGTGACCGCGTGATAGATCACGCAGGGGAAAAAATCCTTCACGTCGGGGTCGTACATCCGCTCGTATTCCCCGACCGCCTCGGCCATCCGCCGGTTCTGTTCGAGGATCAGATCCAGCCGCGCACTGCTTGCGAGATTGGCGATGCTGCGGTTACGCGCCCACTCCTCGGGGTCGACGCCCTCCGGGGGCTGACCGAGCCCGCCCGGCGTGTAGCCGTTGCGCTTCAGGAACGCGGTCAGATTCGCCCGCGCGGTCGCCAAGTCGACTTCGCCCCGGGTGTAGGCGTCCACCTCGGCGCGCAGGCGTTCCAGAATGTGCGCTTCGCCGACTTTCGCCGAAAAGAACGCCGCCGTCTTGATCTCTTCCGGCAGTGCCGTGAGCGCCTTGTGATCTTTCAGCGTCAGCATGTTGAACCGCATGCCGAGGTACTCCTCGAGCGCGGTGTAATTGACGTCAGGATCGCTGTCCATGCCGTTTTTTCCCTTCGGCGTATCCCGCCAGCATGTCTTTTTCGATCAGCCCCGCGAGTTTGGCGGCGTCGCCGGGCGGCGCGTCGCAAAGCGCCACCGCCTTCGCCATCGCCTCGGCGTCGGAGAGTTTGTCGTCGCCGAGCGCGGCCAAGCCGTCCGCGAGCGGTCCCAAATATTCTTCCAGCGCCGCCGCGAGGTTGCGATTTTCCGGCTCGTCGGTCGGGCTTGCCCTCCGTAGTCTTGGCGAAGGAGGGTCCGACATGGCAAACGGCGGGGCCGGAGCGGCGGGCGACGGAGCGGGCCGCCGCGTGAGTTTCATTCCCAGCCGGTCGCTCAGCTCCTCGGCGTCGACTTCCAAGCCGGCGTCGTAGAGCGTCTTGACCGTCTGCGCCAGCGCCGCCTTGTCCTCGGGCGCGGCGCAGTCGAGCACGAAACGCGGCGGCGGTACGGCGGGGCCGACGTTGTAACGGCTCCACACCTTGCAGAGCTGGGTGTCGATCGTTCTCGACACCAGCCGGCAATCCGCCTCCAGAATATCCTGCCGGACGCGGCTCTGGGCGTCGCCGCCCGAGAGACCGCTCGATTCGCCGCCGCTCGCAAGCTGCCCGAGCACCAGACGGTCGATCGCCTGCTGCACGTATTTCAGAAGCTCGAAGTAGACTTCGCCCTTGTCCGTGGACGAGAGCAGCTGTAGTTCGACCGCGCGGCTGAAGATCCCGCCGCCGGAACTCCCGAAGTTGCGAATCAACCGTTTCACCGCCGATTTTTCCCGGTCGGCGGTGGCGGGATCGACCTTCGCCGCGATGAACGGCATCCCGTACTTCTCGATGAAGCCGAGCAAGTCCTTGAAATTCAAGTTGGCGAAGCAGTGAAGCCACGCAAGCGGCCGGATCAGCCCGCCGAGCGCCGGATCGCCGCCGTGAATGCGGAGGCGGTGGAAAATAAACCGCTCGCGGATCAGCTCGATCCCGAGCGGGGCGTCCCGGGTGACGAGCCGGGGCGTGAACCCGTGAGCGAAGGTGAAGTGTTCCTGCCCGATCGAGTTGAAACCGGCAAAACCGCCGCCGGGCAGCCACAGAATTTCCACGACCGCGAAGCCGGGGAGCAGCGCCCCCAGGAGATCTTCGAGCATCTCCTCGAAGTTCAGCGCGTCGTCGCCGTCGCCGCACGAACGCAGCATGTCTTCCAGCTGCCGCGATGCGCGCGCGGCTTCCGGGGTTTTATCCCCCGGCTGGATGCTCCACGAGCAGCCCAGAACCGCGAGTTTGCGGGTGTTGACCGCCTGCATGATGTCCCAATTCCGCATCAGGACTTCCCGGGCGAGCCGGGACTGGCGTTCGATATCGCCGGACTCGGCGTCGCGCATGATCGCGTCGATCTTTTCCGGCGTCAGCGCGCGGGCCACGCCGATACCGGCCCGGTCGTCGACTTCGGCGACCGCCGCCGGGTGCCCCGTGTTGAAGAACTTTTTCAGGAACAGCATTTTATCCTCACAAGTCGTCTTGATTGTCGGGGTAATCGTACCCGGGCACGCCGCGCCGGGGATCGTCCCCGGTAGCCGCCTCCATCCATGCCGCCCCCGTCGCCCGGTTGGTCTCGCCCGCGTAGATGGCGAGCGCCAACGCCCAGCCGATATCGGCGTGGCTGTCGGGCAGAAGCGGATTCTTCGCGGCGGTGAAGGTCAGGCGGTTCGTCGCCGCCGTGTGATCCCGCCGCAGCGCCGCGACGTCGGCGGCGATCTCCGGATGATCGAGCGGCAGCAACTGCCGCCGTTCTTCGAAGGCGCCCTGCATCAGCGTACCGAGCGCAAGTTTTGCGCTCGCGAAATTGACGCCGACAAAACGGGAGTCCGCGCCGCCGACGCGGTACGCCTCTTCCAATTCGGTGCAGTCGGACAAACCGAGCCCGGACTTGTCACCGGCCCCGGCGATGTCGTAAGTCGCTCGCATCATCGCGTCGACGACCGCCCGCTGCCGGGTGATCCGCGGGCAGTTGTGCATCGTGATCAGCGCCGCGAGTTCGTGGACCGTCTTGCCGGAAACTCCAGCCGACAGACGGTTTGCGCAGATCGCGCTCAAGTCGCCCGTGGCGGCGATGTCCCAGCCGAGCGCATAACGCCCGCGACCGAAAAAGCGCGCCCAGAAAAACGGGTCGAAGAGGTCGCGGCGGCTCTCCAGCTCGTCCGCGCCCTCGATGTGCAAGCGCAGGATCTTCACGTCCCGTTGCGCGGCGGCGAGGTCGGTCGGCTGGATCAGCTGCTGCCCGGATGCCTGATTGGGGACGCAGAGATACTGCGACTCCCATGCGGAGGCGCTGATGCACCCGCGCCGCAGACTTTCGCGGAACGCCTCGCGGCTTTCCCACTGCGGCCGGCCGCGTTTGGCGAGCGTCTCGTTGATCTTTTCGACGAAGCCTTCCGCGATCGCGTCGTCCACGGTCGTGCGGTGGAAGCTCATGCGCATCGGATTATCGCCTTTGGCCTCGCGGCAGAGCCGCGCGAACTCGGTGTATTCCGAGCCGCTCGCGTCGTAGGCGGAGACCATCTCCAGCTGACCGCCCCAGGTGGTGCACGGGAACGCCATCGCATACAGCGCCGCCTGACCGGCGTGCAGATCCATCTCGTCGATCAGCACGTCGCCGCCCTTGCCGGCGAAGGCGAGCGGATTGCTCGAGAGCGAACAGATCCGCGCGCCGTTGGCGAAGCGGACGACGAACGCGGTGATCCCGTGCTTTTCGTCCACCACCTCCGGCTCGCCGGTGATCTGCGCCACGGCGTTCGCTTCGCGCGCCCACATCTTCACGTAGTCGGTGACGAACTCCTTGGCGGTCAGTTCGTCGCGGCTCGACACCCATTGAGTGAAATTGCTGCCGGGCTTTTCGCGCAGGCATTTGCGCACCGCGCGGTAGCTCGTGGCGTAGGTGATGCCGATCCGCCGCGACTTTTCGTAGAGTTTGAGCGGCGCTTCGTCGTTGATCCAGCGCTCCTGATACGGCAGAAAATAGGACATCTGGGAAAACCTACTTCAAAAATTTCTCGTCCATCGCGTCGGCGACCTTGCCGGAGTCGCCTTTGACCTTGCTTTCGAGTTCGGCGATCCGCTTGTCGCGGGCGGCGATTTGCGTTTCGAGTTCGGCGATCCGCGCCTTCAGATCCGCGACCACGCGGTCTTTTTCGTCGAGTTTACGCCGCAGTGCGGCGATCTGTTCATCCTTCGCGGAGTTACTGAGCGCGAGCAGAGTTTGCGAGAGCGTCCGCAGATGCTTCGCTCTGGAGCCCGGTTCGCCGTCGTCGTCGTCGAGGATCTCGCGCACCGCGCAAGCGAGCTCGTAGCGGGCGACGTCGGTCAGATCGGCCTGCGCCCCGGAAGAGTTGAGCACGCCCGCGGCGATGCGGTCGGCATCCTGCGCCGCCTTGTAACTCATCGCCTTGCGCCCGAACTCTTTGTATTCTTCGCACTTCCGCACCGCCAAAAAAGTGGCGTTGTGGAGCGTCAAATTGCGCTCCTTGCACGCGGCGGCGACCTCCGGATCGCTCCGGATCTCGTCGTACTCCGCCCCGTCGTAAAGAAGCGACAGCACGCGGCAGCGCACCGCCCACGGCAGGCGGGAATAGTTGTTGCGCGGACCGCTCATTTCAGCGCCCTCGCTCCGTAGAGCTCCGGGATCACCGGCAGCGCGCCGCCGGCATTGGCGATCCGCGTCCGCAGACTGTCCGTCAACTTGCCGACCTGGTTGTCGAACCCGGGCAGCAGCACGATCAATCCCGCCTCGGCGAGACGGTTCCACGCGGAGGCCGCCTGGATGCCGTCCGGGGCCTCCAGGCGGAGTTCCGGCGCGCACAGCACGGTCGCCAAGTCCTGCGGCGTCGAGTAGTCGTAAAGCGCGAGCACCATCGCCCGCATGACGCGAAGCTGTTTATCTCCTGCCACGGTGATAGCTCCTTATGTGATCCTTGATGAAATCGTCGAGGTTTTTCAAGTACAGATCGTGCGCCGCGAGGCGGCTTTCGTGGGAGGCCGCGAACTCCAACGTGCGGTCGGTTTTATCGTTGTTTCGCCGCAGCTCCGCCGTCAGGTTCCGCAGCTGCGTCGCGATCTCGCCGGATTTGTCCCCGCCGATGTGTGCGTCCATTTTGGCCGCGTTGGCGCGGATCTGCGAATCCAGCGCTTCCATCTGCTTTTCGCGCAAAGTATCGCGCTCACGCAGCAGCCGCTTGAAATAGCCGATTCCCACGCCCATCGCGACCATGGCGATGAACCCCACCACGCCGCCGCCGACCGCGCCGTATACTACCCCGTAAAAATCCATTTTTGATCCTCGGTTGAATAAACGTTTGCATCGTCCGACCTGTCCGACAGGTCCGACGCATTTCCCCAAAAAATGCCGCCGTTTCGCCGCGGCGCGCGCACCCGAAAACGAAAATCCCCTTTCAAGCCGGGGTGAGCTGCAGGTGCAAAAATCCCCGGGGGGAATGAACGCCAAGACGTTCACCCGGGGGCGTGTTGAGGCATTGGTCTGCCGATGCTCACGGAAAAGAAACTCCCGCCGGAAGATGGCAACCGGCGGGAGCCGGGGCGAACGCCGCCGCCGACGCAAGGAGAAAAACGAACGTACGGCGGAGCGTGGCGTACCTCCGAGAGAGTGAAGACCCTCTCTATATAATAGGGGACAATGTAGTGTCGATTCTAAAAAAAAGTGGAAAACGACCTCAAAACGGCGGGATAAAAAGAAGTCTGCCCCTAGAAATCCGGGCAAAAAAAAATCCCGCCCGAGGGCGGGAGGAGGACACCCAAGTCAGCAGTAACAAAAACAATCTATGCAGATGCTCTTTGTTCTATTGCCAAACTTTCCCGGTATTCTTTCGCTTCAGCAATGCGGGTGAATTGAACTTGAGCACCAAATTCACGTGCGGCGATTTCTATTTCATCCAAACTGACTTTGAAAAACTCTTTACGGGAGTTGATTTTATTTACCCTATTATTTTCAAAACGTTGGTGCAATTTTGTTTCCAGTTCAGGAGCGTTGTCGTGTCGAATCATGGCGTGAACATCAAACGCAAATGGCACCGAGGCATCACCCAGTTCATCCACGCGCTCCTGAGGATCAAGCCTTCTTGTCATGCCTATTTTGAATATTCCCTCTCCGAAGGAGCCGATATTGGATATTACATAAACGTATCCGGTCTTTGTCTGTTGCGCCTGACTTATGGAGCGAACCTTTTCCACGACAGCCTGCAACTGCTGCTGCAAAACAGCAATTTGGGCATTTTTCTTCTCAATTTCCGCACCGTGAGCAGATTGAGCCGCGCTCATTGCGCGCGCTATTAATTCCTGATAGCGCTGCATTTCTTTTTCCGCATCTTCCTTTGCCTTTTCCATCTCGCGTTCGGCGCGCAACTCTTCCCGCATTATTTCCTTGATCTGCCTCTGCTCTTCCGCTTCCTGATGAATTTTTTCCTGATGTTCATGACAAAGGCGCAATTCGGCGATTTTCAATTTCAAAAACTCGTCAGACAATGCTACCCCCCAGCGCAAAGTGAGCTTGTTCAATTGTTCAAACGAGTTGTTTAAGCGGCTTTCGTACACAACGATATTTTTGTAATCGACATTTTTTATAAGCAAGTCGCTTTCGCTGTTGAACGTGCGGATTAGGAACTTTGAAAGCAATGCGATAGTCTTTTTGTCGGTATTCGCAAAATCAGTTTGCACGACAATTGCGGCATTGGCTTTTACAAGCGCTTTCTGCGATTCACGGTTGTTGTAAAGCGCTCTCTCAAAGTCAAGCGCCTTTTCAAAATTATAATGCGGAGCATAAAAATTTAAATTGGAAAACTCAAAACTTTCTGTCAAAGAACGAATCTGTTCTTGCAGTTCCTTCGATTTTACGCCTAAATCAGTAACTTCAGATTCTAATATATCCTCTTGCTTTTTTAACTCCCGCACACGCGACTCCGCGTCGGACAATAAAGACTGACACTTTTGCTCCGCGTCTGCGATGATGCCGTCTCTTGACGATATTATTGATTGTGATTCGCTGCGTTCCGCCTCAAGTCGAGATACATATTTCTGTAAATCTTTTAAACGCTTGATTTTTTCCCACAACTGATATCCGATTCCTATCGATATTGCAAGCGTAAAAACCGCCAAAAAAATAGAAACGAGGACAAGCATTATTCTTTATTCCTTAAATTTGATTTTTGCTTCTCTCTCCCCCCTTGACTTGATCGGGGAAGTTGGCGATCACGATGCTCAGACAGCGTAGCTGGTCGTCCGGCGACAACTTGTCGAAGACGGCGAGCAGCATCTTGCGGCAGCGATCCACACCGTCGTCGCCGGTCGTGTCGCCGAAAAAATTAATGGTCATGTTGGGAAACAACTTCACTAATGTCGACACCGTCATGTTTCCCACAGAATAGCGTTTGCTGAAGTATCCCGCTATAGTAGATTGCGTTACTCCCACCAAGTCGGCAAGCTTCTGCTGCGTTCCAGCGCGGCGGTATGCCTCCCGTAGTGCGTTTAAAAAATCGTTTTCAGTCATAGTTTTTACACCTTTTTTAGAAAAATATCCCGGGGGAGGCATTTTTTCAAGAAAAAAGTGTAAATACGCTTGAAAATATCGCATATACGTTTTTTTTAAACGTAAAGGCGCTATCAAAGTAAGGAGCAAAGATGTCTAAACTCAAGGCGATGAGGCTGCTCAGGAAGCTGAAGCTGCGTGAACTCGCAGCACTGTGCGGTGTCTCGATATCAACGACCGGCAATTTGGAGGCGCGCGGCATAAGGACGGCGCGGATCGCCAAGCGCTACGCCGCCGTGCTCGGCTGCGACTGGAAGGATCTGCTGGATTAACGCGCGCACACGCGCATAAATACAAAACAAGGAGAAAAAAAGATGGCGAAACAGGAATTGTTAAATTTGCTTGCGGCGTTCTTGGGGGCGCTCATCGGACAGATCATCTGCACCGTCATTGCCAAGTTACACAAAAGGCGTATTGATCAAGCGTGCAAATGGTTCCTTGAAGAAACCGCCGACTTGGCGCGCCAAAATATCCTGCTCAAAGAAGAGAACGAAGCCCTCAAACTTCAAGCTTCGGAGCGTGACGAGGTGACGAGATGAACAATCAAGTACTTCTCAGCATCGTTGTCACGGCGATGGTTGTCTGCGCGATTATGAAGACTCGCGTCATGGATTGCGTCTTGGCTTTGGTCGCCATTATTTTGCTGCCGGTCGTCGCGCCGGTCATCATCATCGGCATAGCGATCTGGGCGATGATCGGGACGGCTGCCGAGCGCCGCCGGGCGAAGACGTGGAAACGCTGGGTAAAAGTCAAGAGGTGATGGAATGATCGGCGGCTGGTGGATCACGGATTGGCTGGGGCGGCGCGTCATCTGCCGGACCAGGTGTCAGGCGCCCGACATGCGGCTGTACGAAGATAACTTCAAATCGCGGAGGCGCGGAAATGGCTTTTGAGACGCTGACCGGCAGCCGGGCGGAAAACCTACGCGCGGCGCGGATGCCCCTGCTGCATCTGATCTTCAAGAAGAAGACCGGCTCGATCGTCAGCTTCTGTCTGGGCAGCCGTCTGCGGGACGAGGCGCTGAAAAATTTGGAGCTGGCTTTTCCCGGTCAATACTGCAAGGGCGCGGCGTGGGGAGTGCTCACCAATTCCGGCGAACTAAAGGTGGCGTTTTGCCCGGAAGCATTGAAACTCCCCGCCTGTTACGAACAGGAGTTCGAACGGGTGCTGCGCAGCTGGCTTGAGTCGGAGAAGTATCACCCGGCGTTTGCGGAGGGCGACAAGCGGTGAAGTACGAGAACAAAGACATCACCCTTGCGGACGTGCTCCGCGAGGCCGTGCAGATCGAGCGCGGCGGGCTGGCTCTCGCCCGGCGGCGGTGTTGCTCATTCAGCCGCATCGTCTGCCTCGCCGACGCCGTCGCCGCCAATCCGAACTGGTGGCGCTGCAACCGGCTGCACTTCTTCTGCCCTGAGCTCACCCACGCGCAGATCGGGGCGCTGCTCGGTCTGCAGCCGTACCAGGTGCGCGACGCGCTCAAGAAGGTGCGGATCCCGGACGACGCATACGCGGCGCTGCCGGATCCGGACGAGCTGTGGAAAAAGTGTAACATGTGACACGGGCAAAATGGAAAGCAAACCGATAATCTACGCCATCGACTTCGACGGGACGATCGTCGAGAACGCCTTTCCTGCCATCGGGCAGCTCAAGCCCGAGGCGGAGCGTTTCATCCGCGTGTTGCGCGCCTACGGTGACAAGTGGCTCCTGTTTACCATGCGCGAGGGCGAGTCCCTGCAACTCGCACTGGATTTCCTCGCGATCCACGACCTTCTGCCCGACGCCGTCAACGACAATCTGCCGGAGATGTGCGCGCTGTACAAGAACAACCCGCGCAAGATCTTCGCCAACGTGTACATCGACGATCACAACGCCGGAGGTCTGCGCTTCGCGCGGCCGACCGGCGATCAAGAGTGTAACAAGTAACAACGAAGGAGAAGTGAACCATGCAAGACATCAACCGCGGTAAACTCTGCACCTTGAAAACGCTGCTCGAGGGCAACAGTCAGATCGACCCCGCCGACGCGGCGTCCGTACTCGGCGAGGTGCTGTGCGACGAGGACTTCGACGAAGGCCTCGACGATTGGGATGATCACGACATCGGGGAGGATAAGTAATGAGCATCATCGAGGACAACCGCAAGTATCAGGCGATGACGGTCGCCGAGGTCGACGACATATTCTTGCGCGGCGGACGAGTCGAAGCGATGATCGAACGCGAAACGGCGTCGCACAAGAAGAAACTCGCCGAGCTGGAACTCGCGCATAAGCAGAAGCTCGACGCGCTGCTCGCCGAGAAGCGGCATCTCCGCGCCGAACTCGACCGCGCCATCATGGCGAATCAGGAGCGCTTCGAAGAGCCGAAGACCCATCAGGTCGGCCAAATCGGTTCGTACGGCATCAAACAGGCTCCCGCCAAGGTGGAGATCAAAGACCCCGACGCGGTGGTCCGGTTCGCGTTGGAGAACGGCTATGACGATATTATCATCACCGCGCACACCCCGGACAAGCGCGGCATTCTGAAGCGCTTCAAGGCGGGTGAAAAGATTCCCGGCGCGATCATGGTTCCCGCGGGCGACGTCGTGGTCGTCAACTACAAAAAAGGTTACGCGGAACTCTTGGACAAGGAGTAGCACATGGCGACCAGTTACGAGGATATCTACCGCCGGATCGCGGAGGGACGGCGCGCGATCGACGCGGCGGCGGTCGAAGAGGAGTTGACGCTGCTGGCGGCCTTCGGCGGCCGGGTTCCGGTGATGATCGCCGTCGCGATCGCCGAGGCGCAGTCGTTCCACCGCGGCGAAAAGGAATGGCTCGTCAACGCGCGGGAACGCTGGAAATTTCCCGGCGACAAGACCATTTTCCATTACGCGGCCGTCGGGCGGATGCTGCTCCAGCTGCGCGATTATGAAGACCGCGGAGACCGAACGGAGAGCGAAGCGCGTACGCTCGCTGCCGCGGCGCGGAAGTGCTATCTGAAACTCGTGACGCTGGAGTTCGGCAAGCTGCTGAAGCTGACGGTCGTCGCCCACGACCGGAAACGCGGGATCGTCGAAGTCATGAACTTCATGCGTCTCTATTACGATCCCGGAATGACCAACGCCGAGTTCGCCGCGAAGATCAACGAGCTCTACGGGTACGGGCGCGACCGGGAAACCGGGCAGTTGTCCTTCAACTTCGACATGCTCGACGACGTTTCCCCGGAGACGGTCGCCGACCTGATGGAATCGCCCGCCTTCGGCGCGGCGGAGGCGCTGCAGGTGGTCGCGAACGGCGCGCTCTGGTGCCGCTCGGCGGCGGAGGTGGTGGCGGCGCACTCCGCCGACTTCGCCGACGCGGCGCTGCCGGAATTCGAGCGGCTGTCGGGAGAACTCGCGGCGGCCAAAGCGCAGCTCGATGAACTGATCGATGAATACCGCCGTCGTCTGCTGAAATAGCCGGGATGCGGAAACAAGGAGAAAAGACCGTATCATGGGGAACCGCTTCAAACATCTGCTGAAAGCCGCCTCGCCCGACGCGATACCGGAACGGCACGCGATCGCGACCGCGCCGACACGACGGTGCGAGGTCGAAGCCGCGCCGTCGGCGCTGTGTGCGCCGGCCGTTACGCGCTCCGGACTGACCGTCGGCGGTGCCACGCATAACACCGCCTGCCGGATGCGCGAACCGGTCAAACTGTATCGCCCGGCGGAGGATTTCCCCGCGGAGGAGCGGGCGCTGCGCGACGAGAAGCTCGCTTTCGTCCGGGCGGTCTACGAACTCTCGCGGGCGGCGAGGATCGCGGAATCGGAAGCCGCCGTGCAAGTGGCGGAACGGCGGGCGGCCGATTTTCCCCGGCTCGCCGAGGGCGGCAAAAACGGGGCGTCGGCACTTCACTACAACAATTACCGCAACTGGCTCGTCGGGCGGGCGAGTTCCCCCGGACTCGGCAGACTCGCGGACGGATCGCCCAACTACGACAACGCCGACGCACTGCTGCGGAACTACGTCGGCGGCAAACGGCCGCTCTTCGGCGATCCGGCATTCTGGGAATCGCTGAAAAGCGCCTATCTCAACCCCAACGCGCAGAAACTGGCGAAGATCTACCGGATACTCGAACTCAAATGGCGCCTCGAATATCCCGGCCTGCCGATCCCGACGCTCGCGCAGGTGCGGGACTACATCAAAAAGCGCTGGCCGCGGCGATTCATCGAGCTCGCGCGGCGCGGCGAGAACTACTATCTGCAGCACTACCGCTCGTTCGTCGAACGCGATCCCGACTCCATCCGCCCGAACGAAGCCTGGGTGGCCGACAGTCAGGATTGCGACTTCATGATCCGGGTGCCGGACGAATCCGGTCGCGGATGGATCGCGATCCGCCCGAAGATCTGCTGCATCATGGACATAAAGAGCCAGCATGTGATCTCCGTACAGCTGGTCTCCCGCAGCGACCGCGGGACGGTCGCCGTAACCAACGAGGTGATCCGCAACGCGTTCGCGCTGGGAGTGTGGCGGTACGGCCGCCCGCGGGTGTTCCTCACCGACAACGGCGCCGACTACACCAAGGCGGGTTTCACTACGCCGGTCATCTTCACACCGTCCGTAAGCAAAAGCGTGATGTACCGCCATTCGATCATGCTGGAGCTCGACGTGCTGCATCTGGCGGCGGACCCGTACAACGCCCGGGCGAAGTATGTGGAGCGCTTTTTTCGCGAAATGGCGGAGTACAGCCGCGCCGCGCGCGGCTACGTCGGCAACTCGCCGGAGAACCGCCCGGCGACCGCCAAAGTCTGGGCGAAACCGGATAACATTGCGGGGCTGATGAGCGAGCAGCAGGCGTGCGAATTCCTGGGCGCCTTCATCGATCTCTACCACAAAAAGCGTTCCGCCGACTCCAAGTACCTGAACGGTCTTTCACCGGAAGAGGCGTTCGCGCCCGAGTTGCGCTATCAGCGCCCGGCGCTCTCTTTCGAGGAGTACCGGCGGGCGTTCCTGCTGCCGCTCGCCGAAGCCCGGGTGGTCGAATCCCGCGGACCGGCGGTGCGGGTGAACAACCGCCGATATGTCGCGGTCGCCGAAGGACGGGAAAAACTCTGGCACTTCGACGGTCAGCCGGTGATGGTCAAAACCGATCTCGTCGACGACGAACACGTCTTCCTCTTCGCGCTCGACGGCAAGTATCTGTGCGAAGCCCGGACGGAGCGGGCGCTGCCGTATTTCGTCAGGTTGACCTGCGAGGACGACGCGAAACTTCTCGCTGAGAAACTGCGCGAGATCCGCGCCGAAAAGAAGTATCTCGACACCTGGGTGATGGAGGAGACCGGCGGCTGGCACAAGCTCGATCCATGGAGCCTCTATCAGCTGCCGCGCGAGGCGTTCCTCGGCAAGGCGAAACTCGCGCTGCTTGACTCGATGTACTCGGTGAGGGGCGAGACCCACAATCCGAAGATCCACGTGCTGCCGGAAGAGCTCAGGCGGATCGCGCTCGATTCCGACAGCGGCGAAAAACAAAATGCGGTTTGCACATCGTCCGGTGTTATGCGTGACACCGAGCCGGCGCGGGCGCAAACGCCCATTCCGGCCGCGGATCCGGAAAAGGTACGCCGACTCGCACGGCTGCTCCGAAATCAGGGCGGCGAAGATTTTTAACCGCCGGTCATCCGGCAAAACAAGGAGAAAAACGATGAACGAAAAGAAAAACGATCCGGGCGAAATGTATCTGGGGGCCTGCGGCGGAAAGATCAATCTCTCCGCGTCGCAGTTCCGCACCGGCATCCAACTGTATCCGGTGGCGGATCAGGAGATGCTGGAATGGTTGTGGGGATATCTTTCGGTCAATCTCCGGCGGCAGGTCAAGCTTCTGGAGCGCGAACTCGGCATCTCCTATCGCGATATCTACGCCGCATTCACGGGACGGCCGACCGAGCGATATTCGGAGATCCTCCGCCGGGCGGCGGAGCTGAAAGCCGATGAGATCGCGCACCTCCGGCTGGTCGAGACCCCGATCACGGCCGGAATTCTGGAGACGCTCGACTACGCGCGGGATTATTCGGCGATGACCGCGGTCGTCGGTCCAACCGGGAGGGGAAAGACCTATGCGGCACGCTATTGGCAGGCGCTGAACAATCACGGGCGGACACGCTACGTTCGCATGAGTTCGTCCGCCAGCCGCTCGAGCCTGATCTATGCGCTCTGCGACGCGGCGGGAACGGGGTTCCGCGGGTACAAGAACAGCGAACTCGAACAGCGGATCTTCGGGTCGCTCTCCCGACGCAACGTGCTGATCATCGACGAGGCGGGGCATCTGATCCCGCGCGGCAACGGGGCGGCCAGCGCGCTGGAACTCGTGCGCGACATCAAGGACATCACCGGCTGCGGCGTCTGCCTGATCTTCACCGACGTCTACCTCGAACAGATCCGGCTCGGCGCCCACCGCCGTTACTTCGAACAGTTCGTCGGGCGACTCGAGAAGACCTACCGCATTCCGGAGCAGCCGACCAAGGACGAAGTCGCGGCAGTGGTCAGAAGTTACATCGCATCGCCCTCGCGGGAACTGCTGACACTCGCTTACGACAGCGCCCGCGCCAGCGACGGCAAACTGCGGACACTCTTCCGCGATCTGGACCGGGCATCTCTGCTGGCGGATACCGAAGGGCACGCCCTCGGAGACGACGATCTGCGGACGGCGATCACGCTGCGGACGAGTTGCACCAGCTGGAGCGGGCTGGAGGGATAGAACGCTATGGACGACTTCTCGCCGAAAGTCCGCGCCTATCTTGAGGCGGCGTCCATTTTGCAAGACGCCAAGTGCCCGGCGCGGAAGTACGACCGCGCCACCGCGCGGAAGATCAACGCCGAACTGAAGTACATCGCCAGCCGCCTTCACAAGTCGGCGGCGCGGATATACACCCGTGAGCGGATCAAGGAGATGTGCGCCGAAGATCCGGAGTTCGCCCGCAAATACGGGATTCACCAAAACGTGCGGATCCTCATCAGCAGCGAACGCGCCGGCAAGCGCGCGGAAAAGATACTTCGCGAAGGTATAAGATGAGCCTCGCCGCCATACACATCCTCAAAAACGAACTCGCGCTCTCCGACGCGGAGTACCGCGACGTTTTGAGGCGCACGGCGGGCGTCGAGAGCGCCAAGTTCCTCGACGAAGACGGCGACCGGGCCGTGATGCGCGCGCTCTACACGATCCGTGATCAGCGCCGCGCCGCCGACAAGGAGCGCCCCAAGTCAGCCGCCGAGCGCAAGGTGTGGGGGCTGTGGTACGAGCTGCGCGGCTATCTGCCCGAAGAGAAGCGCAGCGCCGCGTATCTCGCCGGTTTCGCCGAGCGCTTCGGTCCGGTCAAAAGAAGCGGCGGGAATGTGAGCTTCGAGCTCTTCGAAGCCCGCCGGATGCAACAATTCATCGAAGCGCTCAAGCGGCGCCTCGATGCCGAACAAGGGCGCCTCGCCGCCGAAGTGCCGTTTTGAGCCGAACGTCGGCCTCGTTGAGCGCGGCGTGCGACTACGCCGCGAAAGTGATAATGTGGAGGTGAACATGACCTGATAAAATCAAAAACCACCTCACGCGCAGTACCGAAACGCGGAGCCGCGACAGTGGCGAGCATTGGAGTGTACGAAGCGCGGGGTCCCCCGGAAAATGCGGCAAAGCCCGAGCGTAAGCGAGGGCGTGAGTCTCAAACGGCGAAACGCCGCATTTTTTTGGGGATCCCAAAAGAGCAGTGACGCGGCCGGGACGGCAATCCCGACCGCGCCGCCCCCCAAGCCCGGATGCAACACCATCCAGAGCGAGAAGAGTTTTACTGCCCAGCGAGACAGCAGATAATATAACTCTTCCGATCGGAGTTTGCATCCGGGCTTTTTGTATGCGGTTTACACCAAAAGAGAAGATCAAAAGACCTATGAAAAATGCAATCAGAACCCCGTTCCCGTGGCTTGGCGGCAAGGGCAGTTTGAAAATCAGAAACGCGCTGCTCGCGGCGCTGCCGCCGCACCGGCACTATGTGGAGCCGTTCGGCGGCGGCGCATCGATCCTGCTCGCCAAGGAGCGCTGCGAAGTCGAAGTGTACAACGATGTCAACCGCGCGGTAGTGAGCTTCTTCCGCGTGATCGCCTCGCGGGAGTATTTCGGGATCTTCATGGCACGGGTGCGCGAGATGCCGTATTCGCGGGAGCTTTACGAGGAGTGTCTCCGCACCTGGCCGGCGATCCATGACCCGGTCGAACAGGCGGCGCGGTGGTACTTCGTCGCGCGTCAGAGCTTCGGCGGCATCTTCGGCAACGCCTGGGGAACCGGCGTCACCACCGATCCGACTCAGCGCTGGCGGTCGAGTTTCGACAATCTGCCGCGCGTACACGAACGGATGCAGCGCGTTCAGATCGAGTGCTGCGACTGGCGCGACTGCCTCGCACGCTTTTCCGGTCCCGGATATCTCGCGTATTGCGACCCTCCGTATGTGCTGGGGGCGCGCAAGGCGGGCGGGTACGAGCACGAACTCCGGGACGCGGATCACGAAGCGCTGATCTCGACGCTGCTGCAATATGACGGCGCCGTTGTCCTCTCCGGATACGATACGCCGCTCTATGCTCCGCTCGAGCAGGCGGGCTGGGATCGCATCGAAATCGAAGTCGTCTGCAACGCCGCCGGAAGAACGCGCGCAAGCGGGCTTCAGGGCGCGGGAAACGTCAAGGCGCGCCAACAGCGCACCGAATGTCTGTGGCGCAACCAGGAGGCGCTGCGGCGCATAAAAAACGGAAAGGATCAATGATGTATGAGCTGGAGTTGTTTGCCGGAGCTGGCGGCGGTATTCTCGGGAAGAACCTTCTCGGACACACCACCGTCGGAGCGGTCGAAATCGAACCCTATTGTCGGAAGATACTGCTGCAGCGACAGCGGGATCTTTGCTGCCCGATGTTCCCGATCTGGGACGACATCCGGACTTTCCGGATCGACAATCCGGAGTGCGAAAGTTACATCCGGTGGCTGCGGTCCATCGCCGACGATCTCGCCGTCAGCGGCGGATTTCCTTGCCAGGATATCAGCCCGTGCGGCCGCGGTCGCGGAATCACCGGCGAAAAATCCGGACTCTGGTTCGAGATGGCGAGAGTTGTCGGCGAAATACGACCGGCGTTCACATTCGTGGAAAATAGCCCCATGCTCACCGCTCGCGGACTCGAAGAGGTCCTCGCTTCACTGGCCGAGATGGGGTATGATGCGCGATGGTGTGTGCTGGGTGCTGGACACTTCAACTACCCCATTAAGCGAGACCGCCTATGGATACTGGGGATGCGTGACGTGCGGAATGTCAAACGACATGAGTCCGTCCAGCAGAAAAAACGCGATCATTCATTCGACCTTTGGGGCGAGGAAAAACTCGGTTCCCTGCAAAGTGCTGATCGCGACCGGCTGCTGGCCGACGATCTCCTGTGTCGAACTCCTCATGGGGTGGCCGATCGGGTGGACCGCCTCCGAGCCCTTGGCAACGGACAAGTACCAATCGTGGCTGCGGTCGCATGGGAGATCCTGATGGGAATGTTTTGAAACACTGGGCGGCTCTTCGGAAATCGGGGAGCCGCTTTTTTATTTCGCGCCCGCGCGTGTGAGGCGGCACCGTATGGAGCGGCATAAACGCCGCCGCCACCACCAAAAATTACCATCTTTCGGTAAACCTCGAATCGCCCTGCGTTAGCCTCAGAACGCCTGAATCAACCTGCGTAAACCTCCCGCTCCTTTATATTGGTGTGTACGTTGTGGGCAGTCGCACGCGGGCGTTAGCGGAGTTGGGGGGCGGCGGCGGAATAACCGCTGCGGCGAGTATCGGTGGGGTTTGCCGCCCGCCTTCGGCCGGGCGGGGAACACTACAAGCGTTTGTTTGCTGCTTGTATTACCGCTGGCGGTAGTTTCCCGCGTCAGCGTGGCACTGACGCCGATGCGCGCACTTCCAGCCACCTCTCTCCGTTCAAGTCCGTTCAAGTCCGTTCGGGGCGCTTATTCGCGCAACGGCGGCTTGCAGTCGCGTCAGCGTGGCACCAACATCGGCGTTTGCAGCGGCGGGCAAAAAGAAAACCACACGCCGGGAGGTATAGACCACTTGACAAAACAACTTCGCGAGGTATATTAAAGGTATAGACCACTTTTTTTGAAGTGTGGTCTTTCGGGCCTCGGTTGGGGAACCGGGGCGGTCATTATACGGTCTAAAGGAAGGGGAATCCTGATGACGGAATTTTCGGTCAACAAGCAGCACGACACACCGGTTTACCGGCAGTTGGTGGAGGAGATCACGCGTCGGGTGATGTCCGGGGAGTTGAAGCCGGGCGACAAACTGCCGCCGGAGCGGGAACTTGCCGCCACGCTGAATGTGGCGCGCGGGACGGTCAAGCGGGCGTACGAGAAGCTCGCGGAGAACCACATACTCGACATCGACCACGGGCGCGGGACCTTCGTATCGGCGCGCCAGAACGTCGTCCCGGCGAGCCGCAAGGAGCGGGCGGTGGAGGTGCTGCGCCAATCGGTCGCCGATCTCACGCATCTGAACTTCAGTTACGACGAGATCCGTTCGCTGTTCCACGTGGTGCTGGAGGACAGCCGTCGTCGCCACGAGAGTTTCAAGGTGGCGGCGGTCGACTGCAATCCCGAATCGCTGGCGACCTTCGAACAGCAGCTGCGGCACATTTCGAACCTGCAGATCCACAAATATCCGCTCGACATGTTTCACGGGGATCCGAGTGCGGCGGCGAAGCTGGAGGCTTACGACATCGTGCTCACGACCGCGACGCACTTCAGCGAATTGTGCGGGGCGGCGCCGGGGATCGCGCGTCGTCTGCTGCAGGTGGTGTTGAGTCCGAGCCAGCAGACGATCATCGATCTGGCGAATCTGTCGCACAGTGAAAACGTCGGGGTGCTGACCGAGAGCCGGAATTTCCAGAACATCATCCGGTCGAAGCTCAAGGACTTCTTCTTCGAGCTGCCGCGGGCGAACTGCCTCTACGAAAAGAACCGCGACGCGCTGCCGGAGTTTCTGAAGGACAAGTCGGTGATGATCGTGCCGCCGAACTTCGTGCAGCGGGGCGGCGGCGCCGAGGGGGCGGCGTGGCGGGACTTCGCCGCGCGCGGGGGTCGGATCGTTCCGTTCGAATACCAGATCGAGCGCGGGGCGCTCGTATATATTGAGAAGAACATATCCGAGCAGATGGCGCGCCAGTCGGGCGTCGCCGGATTGCAGTAACATTCAGGAGCCGTTGTTTTTATGGAAAAAGAGATGGTGATCGTAATGGGCGTGATCGGCGCGGACTGCCACGCCGTCGGCAACAAGATTCTCGAACGCTTTTTCCGGGACAGCGGCTTCAAGGTGGTGAACCTCGGCGTGATGGTCAGTCAGGACGAATACATCGACGCCGCGATCGAGACCGGCGCGGAGGCGATCCTCGTGTCGTCGCTCTACGGTCACGGCGAGATCGACTGCCAGGGGTTCCGGGAGCGCTGTACCGAGCGCGGTCTGGAGGGGATCGTCCTTTATGTGGGGGGCAATCTGGTGGTCGGCAAGACCGATCCCGCCGAGGTGCGCAAAAAGTTTCTGGCGATGGGGTTCGACCATGTGGCGACCCCCGACGACGACCTGCGGGAAGAGGCGGAGGCGCTGCGGAGCGACATCCTCGCCCGGCGCGCCGCAAAAGAGCAGGCGTGAGGCGTCGTAGGCTATGGACAAGGAGATGGTTATAGTGCTCGGCGTGATCGGCGCGGACTGCCATGCCGTCGGCAACAAGATCCTCGAACGCTTCTTCGGCGATCAGGGGTTCAAGGTGGTGAACCTCGGCGTGATGGTCAGTCAGGACGAGTACATCGACGCCGCGATCGAGACCGGCGCGGAGGCGATCGTGGTGCAGTCGCTCTACGGTCACGGCGAGATCGACTGTCAGGGGTTCCGCGACCGCTGTACCGAGCGCGGGCTGGAGGGGATCGTGATCCATGTCGGCGGCAATCTGGTGGTCGGCAAGGCGGAGCCGGCCGAGGTGCGGCAAAAGTTTCTCGAAATGGGCTTCGACCGGGTGGTTTTTCCGCACGACGACCTCAAGGAGGAGGCGGAGGCGCTCCGCGACGACATCGAAAAGCGCCGCCGTTCGGCGTGAAGCGGTAACATTATGAAAAAGTATCTCGGCATCGACATCGGGTCCACCTGGACCAAGGGCGCGGTATTCGTGCCGGACGCGGAAAAGGGGCTGCGTCTGGAACAACTGTACCGCACTCCGACGACGGTCGACGATCTGCGCCGGGGCTTCGACGCGTGCCGCGACCGCCTGGATCCGAAGCGGGAGTGCGAACTGTACTACTCCTCTTCGGCGAAGGGCGGGCTGCGGATCGCTGCGCTGGGGGTGGTTCCCGAACTGACGCTGCGGATGGCGCGCGAGGCGGCGTGTTCGGCGGGGGGCAAGATCACGTCGGTGACGGCGTACAAACTCTGCGCCGACGACGTGGCGGCGATGCTGGCGAAGGCGCCGGACATCGTGCTCTTCACGGGGGGCACCGACGGCGGCAACGAGGAGTGCGTGCGCCACAACGTCGAACTTCTGGCGAAACTGCCGCCGGAACTGCCGGTGATCTACGCCGGGAACCGGGGGCTGCGCGATCTGGTGCGGGAGAAGCTGCCGGGGCGCGAACTCAAGGTGGTCGAAAACGTGCTGCCGGAATTGGCTCGGCCCAACGCGGGCCCGGCGCGGGAGGCGATCCGGGAGTTGTTTCTGGAGCGGATCGTCTCCGGTCGCGGGCTGGATCGGATCGTCGCCGAAACGGGGTGCGAACCCGTCCCGACGCCGCTTGCGATGCTGGAGTTCCTGAAGAGTTTTTACGAGTACATCGGCCGGAAGACCGGTTTCGCGGTGGTCGATATGGGCGGGGCGACGACGGATTTCTACTCCGCCTGCGCGGACAAGTTCGAGCCGAACGTGATGGTGCGGGGGATCCCCGAGCCGCCGGTGAAGCGGACGGTCGAGGGCGACGTGGGGATGCGGGTCAGCGCCCGCGCCGCGTTCGAGGAGATCCGCGACGAACTGGCGCGGCGGCGCGGCGACGACTTCGCGGACGCGATGGAAAAGTACATCGCCCGCGTCGCCTCCGAGTGCGACTATCTGCCGCGGACGCCCGCGGAGCGCGAGTTCGACCTCGCGCTGGCGGCGGGGTGCTGCACGGTGGCGCTGCGGCGTCACGCGGGGCGGCGGCGGCAGGTCTTCACGACCAACGGCGCGGTGGCGATCCAGACCGGGCGCAACCTGAAGAGCGTCACGGCGGTGATCGGTTCGGGGGGCTTCCTCTCGCGGATGGACCCCGACGAACTCCGCCGGATGTGGTGGGAGACCCCCGTCGATCCGGAGTGCGAAATGCTGACCCCGGAGAAGTTCGCGTGGTATCCGGATCTGGATGGGTTGATGGTGCTTGCCTCCGACGTGGCGCGCGGAGCGTCCGCGGAAGCGTGCCGGTATTTGCAGGATAGACTTAATCTAATTTTGGAGTCTGTGGATAATGAGAATCAGTGAACAGGAATTTCTCGCGTCGCGTCCCGAAGTGCTCGCCACCTGGCCGACCGGGAAGGACGTCGATCTCGACGCCGGGGTGGAGTATCAGAAGTCCATCCCCGCCAAGCGGCAGTTCGCCACCCAGATGTTCCTCGCCGACCGCGACAAGCGGGTGCTGCTCCAGCCCCGCGCCGGCGTCGCGCTCACCGACGAGCACATCTCGCTCTTGCAGTTCCTTCAGGAGGACTGCGACCTGCTGCCCACCACCATCGACGCCTACACCCGGCTCAACAAGTACACCGAGGCGCAGACCGGCATCGAAAAATCCATCGCGGCGGGACACTCGCTGTTGAACGGCTTCCCCGCCGTCAACCACGGCCTCGCCGCCTGCCGCAAGGTGGTCGAATCCCTCGACAAGCCAGTCGAGATCCGCCACGGCACCCCCGACGCCCGGCTGCTGGCCGAGATCACCATGGCGGCGGGCTTCACCTCGTTCGAGGGCGGCGGGATCTCGTACAACATCCCCTACGCCAAGAAGGTGCCGCTCGAACACTCGATCAAATGCTGGCAGTACGTCGACCGGCTGGTCGGCTACTACGGCGACCACGGGGTCAAGATCAACCGCGAACCCTTCGGGCCGCTCTCGGGGACGCTGGTGCCGCCGTTCGTGAGCCACGCGGTGGCGATCCTCGAAGGTCTGCTCGCGCTGGAGCAGGGCGTGGTGTCGCTGACACTGGGCTACGGGCAGGTCGGCAACCTGCAGCAGGACGTGGCGGCGATGATCTCGCTGCGGGAACTCGCACACGAATACTTCCGGCGCTACGGCTTCAGGGACTACGAACTCTCGACCGTCTTCCACCAGTGGATGGGCGGCTTCCCCGAGGACGAGTCGCAGGCGTTCGGCGTGATCGCGTGGGGCTCGGCGGCGGGGGCGCTCTCCAAGGCGACCAAGATCATCGTCAAGACCCCGCACGAGGCGATGGGCATCCCCACCCGCGAGGCGAACCAGCGCGGCATCCGCTGCTCGCGCCAGATGGTCAACATGCTCGCGGATCAGCAGATGCCCGACAACGCCGAACTCCGGCGCGAGATCGACCTCATCAAGCGCGAGGTCCACTGCGTGCTCGACCGCGCGCTGGAACTCGGCGACGACTTCGTGTCGGCGGCGGTGCGCGCGTTCGAGGCGGGGATCATCGACGTCCCCTTCGCCCCCGCCGCCTGCAACAAGGGCAAGATGATGCCCGTCCGCGACAACCGCGGCGCGGTGCGCGTCCTCGATGCGGGCAACGTCCCGCTCGACCCGGAGGTGCTCAAGATCCACCGCGACTTCGTGCAGGAGCGCGCCGACTACGAACACCGTGTGCCGAGTTTCCAGATGGTCGTCGACGACATCTACGCCATCGGCAAGGGCAAACTCACCGGCCGCCCCCGGTAAGGGTAAGAGAAAGCAACGTATTCAACCACAAAAAAACCATAAAATCGGACAAAAGAGAAAATGAAGATCAGGAGTGTCTGTTATTCGGCGGGTCTGACGGGGTTCTTCTTCGACGACCAGCGGGCGATCAAACGCGGCGCGGAGCATGACGGCTTCACCTACGTCGGCAAACCGGTCACGCCGGGATTTTCGCGCATCCGGCAGCGCGGCGAGTCGATCTCGATCATCATCGAACTGGAAAACGGCCGCCTCGCGTGGGGCGACGCCGCCGCGGTGCAGTACTCCGGCGCCGGCGGACGCGATCCGCTGATGCTGGCGGAAAACTACATCCCGTTCCTCGAAAAGCACATCACGCCTCTCCTCGTCGGCATGGAACTCGACAGTTTCCGCCGCTGCGCCGCGCTGATCGAAAAGACCGAGATCGACGGCAAGCGCCTCCATACCGGACTGCGCTACGGCCTCAGTCAGGCGCTCCTCGCCGCCAAGGCCGAGGCGGAGGGCAAACTCATGTGCGAAGTCCTCTGCGAAGAGTACGGCCTTCCCGTCATCGCCGAACCGGTCGCGATCTTCGGTCAGAGCGGCGACGACCGCTACGCCAACGCCGACAAGATGATCATCAAGCGCGTCGACGTGCTGCCCCACGCGCTCATCAACACCATCGAGAAACTCAACGGCCTCGAAGAGTACATCGGCTGGCTCGCCAACCGCGTCCGCACGCTGCGCACCGATGAATCGTATGTGCCCAAGTTCCACATCGATCTCTACGGCACCGTCGGTCTGATCCACAAGGACTTCCGCGACGCCGCGGCGTTCCTCGCCAAGATGCAGAAGGCCGCGGGCGAGTTCGAGCTCTACTTCGAAGGCCCCGTCGATATGGAGGCGAAACAGCCCCAGATCGAAGGGCTGGGCGCCATCCGTGCTGAACTCAAACGCCTCGGCTCGCCCGTAAAGATCGTCGCCGACGAGTGGTGCAACACCCTCGAAGACATCCGCGACTTCACCGACGCCCGGTGCTGCGACATGGTCCAGATCAAGACCCCCGACCTCGGCGGCATTCAGAACACCCTCGAAAGCGTCCTCTACTGCCACAAACACGGCATGGAGGCCTATCAGGGCGGCACCTGCAACGAAACCGACATCTCGGCGCGTTCCTGCGTCCATGTGGCGATGGCGGGGCGTCCGGTGCGGATGCTCGCCAAGCCCGGCATGGGCTTCGACGAAGGCATGGAGATCGTCGGCAACGAGATGGCGCGCACCATCGCCATCCTCAAGGCGCGCCGCGCCGCCAAGTAACGCCAAACCCTTTAACGGAGTGAGATAAAATGAAAAAACCGTTCAAGATCCTGTCGCCGACCGCGATCCTCGGCTACGGCTTCCCCGCCGAATCCTTCGAACGCGGCATGGCGCAACATCCCGACCTCATCGCCGTCGACGCCGGTTCCAGCGATCCCGGGCCCTACTACCTCGGCGTCGGCAAGTCCTTCACCGACCGCAACGCCGTCAAGCGCGACCTGCGCTTCATGCTCACGGCGGGCGTCAAAAACCGCATCCCCGTGATCGTCGGCACCGCCGGAGGTTCCGGAGCGAAACCCCACGTCGAGTGGTGCATCAAGATCATCGAAGAGATCGCCGCCGAGGAGAAACTCAACTTCAAGATGGCGGTCATCTGGTCCGATGTGGACAAGGATCTCGTCGTCAAGGCGATCGGCGAAGGCCGCATCGACTCGTGCTTCGGTCTGCCCGAACTCACCGAGCAGGCCGTCCGCGAAAGCACCAACCTCGTCGCCCAGATCGGCGTCGAACCCTACATCGAAGCGCTGAAAAGCGGCTGCCAGGTCATCCTCGCCGGCCGCTCCTACGACCCCGCCGTCTTCGCCGCGCTGCCGATCTCGCTCGGCTACGACGAGGCGCTGGCGATCCACCTCGGCAAGATCGTCGAGTGCGCCGCCATCGCCGCCACCCCCGGCAGCGGCGCCGACTGCGTGCTCGGCACGCTCTACGAGGACTGCTTCGAACTGCAGGCGCTGAACCCGATCCGCAAGTTCACCGCCGAGTCCACCGCGGCGCACTCGCTCTACGAAAAGTCCGATCCGTACCACCTGCCCGGTCCCGGCGGCACCCTCGACCTCTCCGAAGTGAAGTTCGAGGCGCTCCCCGAAGGTCGCGTCCGCGTCTCCGGCAGCAAGCACGTCCCGACCCCCAAGTACTGGGTCAAACTCGAGGGCGCCCGCCCCTGCGGGTTCCGCACCATCGCCGTCGCCGGTGTGCGCGATCCCATCATGATCTCCAAGATCGACGATATCGTCGCCGCCGTCGAAAAACAGGTGCGCGCCATCCTCGCCCGGGAAAAGGTCGACGGCAAGATCTTCTTCCACATCTACGGCAAGAACGGCGTCATGGGCGCCCTCGAACCCGATAACGTCGCCGAAGGTCACGAACTCTGCGTCGTCATCGAGGCGCTCGCCGAAACTCAGGAACAGGCGGACTCCATCTGCAGCGTCACCCGTTCGACCATGCTCCACTACGGCTACGAAGGGCGCATCGCCACCGCGGGCAACCTCGCGCTGCCCTTCTCGCCCTCGGATATCCGCGTGGGTCAGGCGTTCGGCTTCGGCGTCTACCACCTGCTCCGGATCGACGACCAGAGCATCTTCAAAATCGAAATGCGCAACATCGGATAGGTGAACATAATGAAAACCCCGATCCTCAATATCGCCAAAGTCGTCCGCTCCAAGAACAGCGGCCCCTTTGAACTCACGATGGACATCATCTTCAAGGACAAGGCCAGCTTCGACCTCGTCAAGGCGAAACAGGCGGTCAACAAGGCCGTCGTCGCCAAAGCGTATTCGATCCCGGAAAAGGCGATCCGCAACGTGATCTACTTCGACCCGGCGTGGGCGGTCAAGATCACCATGGACCGCCCCATGCCCTCCGGAGTCCCCGGCGAGACCGACGTTTACGGCGCGCAGCAGCACGCTCCGCTCCTGAAACTGGTCTTCGACCTGTAATCCAGCCCCATTCCCCGGGGGACGGCGTCACGGCCTCGACAACCGCGGCGCCGCCCCCCATCTTTTTTCATCCCGTCCACACCGACCGGCGGGGGGGGGCGGTTGAGATCAAATAAGCGTTGGCGAGGCGGTGTATTCACAGGCATCCGGGGGCGAGCAGCGACAGCGGGCGGCAGGGGATATTGCGCAGCACCCAGAAGAGCGTGATGACGATGAGCAGCGGGTAGGTGACGGAGCGGCGGCAGCCGAGCTGCGGGCGCACGAGCAGCGCACCGAGCAGGAGCACGAGCGGCACGAGCAGCGGATTCCAGCGCAGCGAGGCGAGCACGTTGCCGTGGACGAGTGCGTGGAGGGCGCGGGTGGCTCCGCAGCCGGGGCAGTACAGTCCGGTCAGGGTATGGAACGCGCAGCGCGGCATCCAGCGGCACTGCGACGGGTCGACGTTGCGGAGCAGAACGACGATGCCCGCCGCGGCGAGCGCGGCGGGCAGGAGTATCCACCAGGGGACCGGCGGACGGAGTTTCATCGCGTGCCGGTCAGTTCGCGGCGTTCGCGGCGAGCGCCGCGACGACTTGGAGTCCGCCGATGATCAGCGTACCGATGCCGCCGAGGACGATGGAGAGAACGCCCCAGAACTTCGCCTTGCGCGAGGACTCCATGGCGCCCGCGATGTTTCCGGCGGCGGCCTGACTGGAGACCTGCGCGGCGTAGACGATCGACACGATGCCGAGCGGCAGGCAGCAGCACAAGGTGGAGAAGATGCCGAGCGCGAGGTGCGAGGGCACCGTCTGGACGGGCGCGGCGGTCTGGACCTGCGGCCGAACGGGTTCGGCGGCACGGACGCCCACTTGGGCGCCGCAATTGGGGCAGAACGCGGACGATTCCTGAGGCAGCGGCTGATTGCAGTTGGGGCAGTTCATTTGCTTTACACTCCTTATATGGTGCATGAAAGTTGCACCTGTTCTAACTTATCGCGCCGGATGGCATTTTGCAACCCGGCATTTAAAAATTACTTACTTTGTTCGGCGGCGACCGTCGGCGGGGTATTGATTTAAGCGTCTGCCGGTGCTATATTATACACAATCAGGTGCTTAATGCTCCAACAACCAACAAAAACCAAGGTTTGAAAATGATCAAAGTCGGTATCAACGGTTTCGGTCGTATCGGACGCATGGTCTTCCGGGCGGCGGTCAAGAACTTCAGCAACGACATCCAGATCGTCGGCATCAACGACCTGCTCGATCCCGAGTATCTGGCGTACATGCTCAAGTACGACTCGGTCCACGGTCGCTTCGAGGGCGACATCAAGATCGAGGGCAACTTCATGGTCGTCAACGGCAACAAGATCCGCCTGACCGCCGAGAAGGATCCCGCCAACCTCAAGTGGAACGAAGTCGGCGCCGATGTGGTCGTCGAATCCACCGGTTTCTTCCTCACCGAGGAACTCGCCGGCGCGCACCTCAAGGCCGGCGCCAAGAAGGTCATCATGTCCGCTCCGAGCAAGGACGCGACCCCGATGTTCGTCTACGGCGTCAACCACAAGACCTACGCCGGGCAGAAGATCATCTCCAACGCCAGCTGCACCACCAACTGCCTCGCGCCGATCTGCAAGGTCCTGAACGACAAGTTCGGCATCAAGCGCGGCCTCATGACCACCGTCCACGCCGCCACCGCGACGCAGAAGACCGTCGACGGTCCCTCCAAGAAGGATTGGCGCGGCGGCCGCGGCATCCTCGAGAACATCATCCCCTCCTCGACCGGCGCCGCCAAGGCCGTCGGCAAGGTCCTGCCCGAACTTAACGGCAAGCTGACCGGCATGTCCATGCGCATCCCCGCCAGCGACGTCTCCGTGGTCGACCTGACCGTCGAGCTGGAGAAGGCTCCGGGCGCCGACAAGGACGCCGCCTACGCCGCGATCTGCGCCGCCATGAAGGAAGCCAGCGAGGGCGAACTCAAGGGCATCCTCGGCTACACCGACGAAGCGGTCGTTTCGACCGACTTCCGCGGCTGCCCGCGCACCAGCATCTTCGACGCCAAGGCCGGCATCCAGCTCGACCCGACCTTCGTCAAGGTGGTTTCGTGGTACGACAACGAGTGGGGCTACAGCAACAAGGTGCTCGAGATGGCGCGCGTCATCTCCAAGTAACCCACACGGTCTTACTGACCTCGAAAGGGGCGGGCAGCATCGCCCGTCCCTTTTTTTTTACGACCCACAACGCAGTTACAGGAAGATCATCATGAACAAAAAGACTTTGCGCGATATTGACCTCAAAGGCAAGCGCGTGCTGATGCGCGTCGACTTCAACGTGCCGATCAAGGAGGGCGTCATCCGCGACGATACCCGGGTGCAGGGCGCGCTGCCCTCGATCAAATACGTCCTCGAACAGGGCGGCAGTTTGGTGCTGATGAGCCACCTCGGCCGGCCCTCCGGCAAGGGCTACGAGGCCGACTTCAGCCTGAAGCCCGTCGCGGAACACCTGAGCAAACTCCTCGGCAAGCCCGTCGCGTTCGCCCCCGACTGCGCCGACGCGCTGGCGCAGGCCAAGGCGCTCAAGCCCGGCGAGGTCCTCATGCTTGAGAACACCCGCTTCTACAAGGCCGAAGAGGGTAAGGTGAAGAAGGCCGAGGGCATGAGCGACGACGAGTACAAGGCGAAGAAAGCCGCCATGAAACAGGCGCAGGCCGAACTCGCCGAAAAACTCGCCGCTTACGGCGACGTCTACTGCAACGACGCCTTCGGCACCGCCCACCGCGCCCACGCTTCGACCGCGGTGGTCTGCAAGTACATGCAGGGCGCTCCCTGCGTGGCGGGCTTCCTGATGGAAAAGGAACTCGACTACCTCGGGCGCGCCACCGGCAACCCGGAACGCCCGTTCGCGGCGATCCTCGGCGGCGCCAAGGTCTCGGACAAGCTCGCCGTCGTGCGCAACCTGCTCGGCAACGTCAACACGCTCATCATCGGCGGCGGCATGGCGTACACCTTCCTCAAGGCGCAGGGCCACGAAGTCGGCAACTCGCTCTGCGAAGCCGACCAGCTCGACTACGCCAAGGAGATGATCGAACTCGCCAAGTCGCGCGGCGTGAAACTTCTGCTCCCCGTCGACAACGTCGCCGCGGATAAGTTCGACGCCGAAGCCAACACCCAAGTCGTCGGCGCCGACATCCCCGCCGGCTGGATGGGCCTCGATATCGGTCCCAAAACCGTCGAGGCGTACTCCGCCGCGATCGCGGACGCCAAGACCGTCGTCTGGAACGGACCGATGGGCTGCTTTGAAATGCCCAAGTTCGCCAACGGCACCTTCGGTGTCTGCGCCGCGGTCGCCAAGGTCAAGGCGCAGGGCGGCGTGTCGATCATCGGCGGCGGCGACAGCGTCTCCGCGGTGAAGAAGTCCGGCATGGCGGCGCAGATGAGCCACATTTCGACCGGCGGCGGTGCGTCGCTCGAGTTCCTCGAAGGCAAGGAACTGCCCGGCGTCGCCGCCCTGACCGACAAGTGATTTACTTCTTTTCGCAAGAAAAGAAGTAAAACAAGAAAAGCGAACTTGTGCCGTGTGCGGCGGCATTGCCGCCGTACACGGCACTTTTTTTGCCTGCCCCGCCTCGACAGAGAGGCGGCTGGGGGCACGCTGACGCGACTGCCGGCCGCCGTTGCGCGAATAAACGCCCCGAACGGACTTGAACGGACTTGAACGGACTTGAACGGAATGAGGCGGCTGGAGCCCTCGCACTGATGTTGGTGCCACGCTGACGCGGGAAACTACCGCTTGCGGTAAAACAACCAGCAAACAAGCGGTGGTAATGTTCCCCGCCCGGCCGAAGGCGGGCGGCTGACCCCGCCTGCGCTCGCCGCAGCACTTATTCTGCCGCCGCCCCCAAACTCCGCAAACATCGGCGTGCGACTGCCAGCAACGTACACACCGACGGGGAAGCGAACGTTGAGCAACGGGTAACGTGACCCATAGCGAAGACCCGATCCTTGATTCGGCAGAAAAGCCGGGTCAAGGTCGAGGGATTTGCGGTGGCCGAGGCGACACCCGATCGCGGCGGGCTTCCGGTCACCTTTGCCGACGGAGGGGGACGCTTCCCGGCGTTGCCGTCAGGCAAAAGCCCGGGAACGTCAACCCCTTTCCGCGTCAGCCAATTTTTAGTAGCGGAAAAATGCGGCAGCATTTTTCTCGGGTTGCAAGGTGAAAACCTTGCCGAGGGGCGTGGGGGCGAGGAGCCCCCACATCTCCCCAGCCGCAAGCGCCATCAACTCCGGCAGGCATTTACTTGGAGAGCCGGATGAGTTCGGCGATCTCGGCTGCCCAGCGGGAGTCGTCGGGGGTCTCCAGGATCAGCGGGATGTTGTCGAGCCGCGGCTCCGCCATCAGCTCGGCGAAGCACTCCCACTTGAGCGCGCCTTCGCCGATGGGAGCGTGGCGGTCGAGGTGTCCGCCGCGGACGCCCTGCGCGTCGTTGAGGTGCATGCCGCGAAGTTTGTCGAAGCCGACGGTTTCGCCGAACTCCGCCAGAAACTCCGCTCGACCGGAGGCGCAGTCGAGTGCGTAACCGGCGGCGAAAGCGTGGCAGGTGTCGAGGCAGACCCCGACCCGCTCCGGGAGGCCGACGAGTTCCAACATTCGCGCGAGCTGGGCGAAGTTCGCGCCGAGGCAGGAGCCCTGACCGGCGGTGTTTTCGAAGACGGCGACGACCTCCGGCACCGCTTCGAGCGCGGCGCGGACACCGGAAGCGACGAACTCCATGCCGGTCGCGTCGTCGACTTCGCCTTTGGTGCTGCCGGGGTGGAAGTTCAGCAGTTTGAGTCCGAGTTCGTGGCAGCGGCGCATCTCGTCGGTGAAGGCGTCGACGGCGCTCCGGCGTTTTTCGGCGTCGGGCTGGGCGAGGTTGATGAGATAGCCGTCGTGCGGCAGGACATGTCCGGGAGCGATCCCGGCGGCGGCGAGGTTGGCGGCGAAAGCGCTTTTATCCGCGTCTGTGAGCGGCGACGCCTTCCACTGGCGCTGGTTCTTGGTGAACATCGCAAAGGCGGTCGCGCCGATGCCGCGGGCGTTGACGGGGGCGTTGGCGACGCCTCCGGCGATACTGACATGAGCGCCGACAAATTTCATCGTATACCTCCTCACATCACGAATTTGACGCCGGGGACGCCGGCGATCTTGCGGGCGAGTTCCTCCGCCTCAAGTTTGCTTTTGACCTCGGCGCGGGCGCGGAGCGCCAGATACTTGCCGGAAGAACTTTTTCCGCCGTCGGCAAGTTCGGCGTGTTCGTCCTGTTCCGCGAGGATGTTGCCGACGATCTCGCGCGCGGCGTCCAGCGATCCGGCCTCGACGAAGACGCGGTACTCCCAGCGGGCCGGATAGGCGATCTCTTTTTTATTCATGGTGAATGATCCTCTCCGATGGTTATTTGGCGAGCGCGTCGCGCAGATACGAGCGCGCTCCGCGACCGAGCGTGAAATACTCTTTCCACAGTCGGCATCCGGGGCAGAGCCGCCGCATGGTCGGCCGTTTCCGCCACGCGACCCGCCGCCGGAAGTAGCGGGCGAAGCGGGTCAGAAACTCCCGGTTGCGTTCCGGCAGGGGGAGTTTCGCCGTCGCGCGTTCGAAGCGGTACAGCGCGCGGGCGAATGCGGCGATCTCGTCGCGGGGGGCGCTTCGGAGCTGCCGCCATCTGCCGAGCGCGGAGGCGTTGTCGAGGAGTTCGCGGTTGGCGGTGTTGGCGTCGTGCAGGCGGTGGCGGCAGAGCACCGCGTCGAGCGGCCGGATGGCGTCGAGCGCGGCGGCGGTCTTGGCGAGAAGTCCGTCGTAGAGCCACGGGGGACACTCCTCCGGAGCGAGGTCGCGGAACGCGCGCCGGATCGCCATATCGTGGCCGGAGGCGACGATCCGCTCGCTCAAATAGGCGGCGAACCGCTCCCGAGGGGGAGTTTCCCGCACCGCGCGCCGGAGTGCGCGGTCGCAGTACGCGGCGCCGTCGGCGCGGAACTCCTCGCTCAGCGAGTGGACGAGCAGCACTTCGGGATGTTCGCGGAAGACCCGCAGCGTGCGTTCGATCTTCTCCGGCAGCCACACGTCGTCCTGATCGCAGAAGAAGATGAACTCCCCGGCCGCCCGGAGCATCAGCCGGCGCATATTGCCGTTTACGCCGAGGCGGCGCGGATTGACCGAAGTCACGAAACGGACCCCGGGCGGCACTTCGCCGCGCAGCGTTTCCGCGACGGCGGCGGTGTCGCCCTCCGGGGCGTCGTCGGCGAGCAGGATCTCGTCCGGGCGGCGCGTCTGGGCGAAGAGCGAACGCAGCTCCCCGGCGATGAAACGCCCGCCGTGTCGCGCCGCGATCACCACCGAGACCGTTTCGCTCATCTCTGTTTCCAGTACGGCGAGATCTCGCGCAGACGCGCGACGATCGGCGGCAGCGCCGCGACCGTCGTGTCGATGTCGCTGTCGGTGTTGTACTTGGAGAGGCTGAAGCGGATCGTGCCGTGCGCCGAACTGTACGGCACCCCCATCGCCTTGAGGACGTGCGAGGGCTCCAGACTGCCCGTGGTGCACGCCGAACCGCTCGACGCGCAGATGCCGTGCATATCGAGGTACATGAGGATCGATTCGCCCTCGATGTACTTGAAACTGATGGAACTGGTGTTGGGCAGCCGATGCTCGGGGTCGCCGTTCACATGGACCTCGGGGACGGTGGCGAGGACGCCCGCCTCCAGTTTGTCGCGCAGCCGCCGGAGTTCGCGGCGCTCGGCGTCCAGTCCGGCGCGGGCGATCCGGCAGGCTTCGCCGAGCCCGATGCACGAAGCGACGTTCTCGGTGCCGCCGCGCCGCATACGCTCCTGATGGCCGCCGTAGATCAGCGGCTCGAACGGGATGCCCCGCCGGGCGAACAGCGCGCCCACCCCCTTGGGAGCGTGGAGTTTGTGCCCGGAGATCGAGAGATAATCCACCTGCAGATCGTCGGCGTCGATCGGCTCCTTGCCCGCCGCCTGCACCGCGTCGGTGTGAAAGAGCGCTCCGGCGGCGTGGGCGATCCGGCAGGCTTCGCGGATCGGGAAGATCGTGCCCGTCTCGTTGTTCGCCCACATCAGCGTCACCAGCGCGGTGTGGTCGTTGACGGAGCGTTCGAGGACGCCCAAATCGAGTTGTCCCCGGCCGTCGACCGGGAGCAGCACGACCTCGTATCCGCGGCGCTCCCACTCCCGGAGGCAGCTCAGCACGCCGGGGTGTTCGACGGCGCTCGACACTATGCGGCGGCGCTCCGGACGCGCCGCCAGCGCGGCGTGGATCGCCGCGTTGTCGCCCTCGGAGCCGCAGCTGGTGAAGATGATCTCGCTCGCGCAGTCGTCGCGGTCGCGGTAGTGCGCGCCCAGCAGTTCCGCGACGTGCCGCCGCGCTTCTTCGATATCGGCGGCGACGGAACCGCCGAAACGGTGGATGCTCGACGGATTGCCGTAGCGGTCGCAGAAAAACGGCAGCATCGCCTCCAGCACCTCGGGGGCGACGCGAGTGGTGGCGTTGTTGTCCAAATATATGATTTTTTCGCTCATGATGACGCCTGCTTTCTCCCAAACGGATGTACTTTTACAATATACATAAAAAAACGGTAAAAGTCAACTGTTTTTCGGGTTCGCGGACTTGCATTGCGGGCAGATTCGGGGTAAATTCCGCCGATGATGCGACCACATCGCGGGAACGGAGAAAAATCACCGATGTTATATCTTGACTGGGCGGCGGCGGCGATGCCCGAGGCGACGGTGCTGGAGGCGGCCGGACGGCTGTGGAGCGAGGACTTCGCCAATCAGGAGTCGGGGCACGCGCTCGGCTTCGCACTGCGGAAAAAAATTCTGGCGGCGGAAATGTCGCTGTCGCACACCTTCTGGGGACGCGACGGCGGCCGGGCGATCTGGGGGGCGAGTTGTACCGAGCTGTTCCAGCTGGCGGCGGCGTCGCCGCTCGTGGCGGGGCGGCGCGTGGTGTCGAGTGTGCTGGAGCACCCGGCGCTCACGTCGGCGCTCCGGCGCGAGGCGCGGGAACTTGCGCTGCTGCGGGCGACGGCGGCCGGGCGGCTGATCCCGGACGCGCCCGCCGGAGACGTCGCGCTCGTCGCGCTGCACCAGGTGCAGAGCGAGATCGGCGCGGTGCAGGAACTCCACGCGCTCTTCGCCGCCTATCCGGGGGCGGTGCGCTTCGTCGACGCCGCGCAGGGCGCGGGCAAACTGCCGTTCCCCGACGCGGACATCGTCGCCGTGTCCGGCGCCAAACTCGGTGTGCCGGGCGGCGGGGCGGCGCTGCTGCTGAATCCGCGATGGCCGGGCGCCGCCGACTTCGCGCGCTTCGCCGCGGATTACCGGAAACGCGACCACCGGCTGTCGCGGATCCACCCGGCGATCCCGCAGCTGCTCGCGCTCGCGGCGGAAGTGCGCTGCCGCGAGCGCGTCCGGGCGGAAGAGGCGGCGCGCGGCTTCAACCTCGCGGTGCGCGCCCGCCTCGCCGGGAGCGCGCTGCGCCCGACGCTCGCCCCGGACCGCGCCTCGCCGTTCATCCTGCACCTGACCGCCCCCGGCATGCAGGGCGCGGTGCTGATGCGGATGCTCGCGGAGCAAAACGTGATGGTGAGTTCCGGCAGCGCCTGCGCCGCCGAGAGCCGCGACCCGTCGCCCGCGCTGCTGGCGCTCGGGTGCTCGCGGAGCGCCGCCTACGGCGGACTGCGGATCAGCCTCGGCTGGCAGACCGCCCCGGAGCACGCGGATATTTTTCTTTCCGCATTGAAAAAGGTGTTGCAAAATTACTGATGAAATGATACTTTTTATCGCGGCTCCGGGGGGAGCGCGCAACCATAGGAACAACTTTCAACTTTTCATGATGAAGATATAGGGGGCAAACCAGATGAAACGTGTTATCCTGATGTTGGCGATGTGTCTTGCGGCGGTCGCGGCGGTCGCGGAACCGGTGCGGATCACCATCCGCAAGCACGCGGAGGACAATCCGAAGATCGCCCTCAAGCCGCTCGCCGACGATCCGGCGCTGTCGCGCGAAGTCGAAAACTTCCTCAAAGTCTGCGGCTGGTTCGACTTCGTGCGTTCGGGACGGCCCGACTACACGCTGGAACTCCGGCGCGAGGGCGGAGCGGTCGTCGCCGATCTCACGGTCGGCGGATCGCCCGCGGAATCGTGGCGCTTCCGCCACCTCCGCGACCCGCGCGAAGCCGCCAAACTGATCGTCGACACGCTGATCGAACGCAGTTTCAAGGAACTTAAAGTCCGGGGCTTCTGCGCCTCGCGCATCGCGTTCTGCGCCGAGACCGCGCCGGGGATCCGCAACATCTTCCTCTGCGACATCGACGGCCGTCACGTCGAACAGCTGACCCGCTTCCGCTCGCTCTGCGTCGAACCGTGCTGGAACCCCTCCGGGGCGAGCGTGTTCTACTCCAAGTACGGCCGCTCGGGCATCGACGTGATCGAAACCACCCTCGGCCCCCGCCAGATGAGCCGCATCGTCTCCTCCTTCCGCGGGATCAACACCGGCGCCGCGATCAGTCCCGACGGCCGCAAGATGGCGGTGATATTGAGTTTCGATCACATGGTCGATCTCTACGTCATGGACATCCGCTCCCGCAAACTCGTCCGCCTGACCAAGGGCATGCCCGTCGAAGCGTCGCCCTGCTGGAGCCCCGACGGCAACCGCCTCGCCTACGTCAGCGACGAAAGCGGCGTCCCCCGCATCCACGTCGTCGGCATCGACGGCCGCGGCAAAAAACGCCTCCCCACCATCGGCTCCGACGCCGTCACCCCCGACTGGTCCGGCGACGGACAGATCGTCTTCGCCTCCCGCGTCGGCGGCAGCTACACCCTCGGCGTCTACGATATGCGCAGCGGCAAGTGCCGCCGCGTCACCGACGAACCCGGCAGCTGGGAATCCCCCGCCTGGGCGGCGGACAACCGGCAGGTGGTCTGCAAACGCACCCTGGGCGGCAAGTCCGGCTTGTTCGTGGTCGACACCCGCACCGGGCGGATCCGCGAACTCATCAGCACCGGCTACCCCCTCTCCATGCCCGCGTGGTCGCCTTGCGCCCCCGCCCGCCGGTAACGCGGGAGATCGCTTCGACATGAACTTCGACCCCGAAGCCTATTTCAACGGGCTCAACATGTTCGGCATCCGCCTCGGGCTGGACGCCACGCGGGAACTCGCCCGGCGCTGCGGCAACCCCGAACGCAAGTTGAACTTCATCCACCTCGCCGGGACCAACGGCAAAGGCTCCACCGGCGCGATGCTCGAATGCGCCCTGCGCCGCGCCGGACTCAAAACCGGCTTCTACACTTCGCCGCACCTCGTGTACCTCCGCGAACGCTTCCGCATCGCCGGACGCGCCGTCGGAGAGGAGCGCTTCCGCCGCGCCGCAAGCGAGATCGCACAGGCGTCCGCAAACGCCAGTTTCAGTTACTTCGAGACCGCCACCGTCCTCGCCGCCAAACTCTTCGCCGAGGAAAACTGCGACGTCGTCGTCTGGGAGACCGGCATGGGCGGACGCCTCGACGCCACCAATATCGTGACCCCGGTCGCAAGCGTCATCACCAATATCGCCTTCGACCACATGCGCGCCCTCGGCAATACCCTCGCCGCCATCGCCGGCGAAAAGGCCGGGATCGTCAAACCGCACGTCCCGGTCTTTGTCGGCGTCATGCCCGACGAACCGCGGCTGGTCATCGAAAAACGCGCCCGGGAACTCGATGCGCCCTGCTTCGGCCCCGGCGAACCGGAACCCGCACACGCGCAACTGCGCTCCGACGGCGACGGGCGCGTGCGCCAGTGCTTCGAATACGCGGGGCGGCATATCGAACTGCCGCTTCTGGGACGCATGCAGCGGAGGAACTTCCGCGTCGTCTTCGCGGTGCTGCGGGAACTCGCGCCGCGACTGGGCTTCGACCTCGAAACCGCGCTCGCCGGTCTGCGGGACACCCGCTGGCCCGCCCGCTTCCAGCAGGTCGATCCCGGACTCATCGTCGACGGCGCGCACAACCCCGACGGCATCGCCGCGCTGCTCGAAGCGCTCGCCGAAGTCCGCCCCGGGGAAAAGTTTCCCGTGATCTACGCCGCGTTCAAGGACAAACACGTCGAACACTGCCTGCCGGAACTCTCGCGGATCGCCGCGCATTTCTACTTCACCCCCCTCGCCGCCGAGGGACGGGACAGTTTTTCCGGAGCCGAACTGGGCGAACTCCTGCGCCGGTGGAGCGACGTGCCCTTCACCCCCTGTGCCGACGCCGCGGAGGCGCTGCGCCGCGCCAAGGCGGAAAATCCCGACCGGACGGTCCTTTCAGCCGGGTCGCTCTACCTCGCGGGAGAGGTTTTGAGCAGCGCCGCGCCGCCCGCCGCCGTGCTCGATCTGGACTGAGTTCGCAAAACGCTCCGGGGGAGGCGAAGCCGGTCATTTGCCGACATCGAATGTGAAAAATGCCGGTTTTTTGGTGTTGCGGCTTGTATTATGGCGATCGGGTGCTATATTAGGGAACAGTTTTATGGGGCAATAGCTCAGTTGGCTAGAGCATCACACTGGCAGTGTGAGGGTCGAGAGTTCGAGTCTCTTTTGCTCCACCATCGATTTTAGGGCAACTCTGACGGGTTGCCTTTTTTATTGCCCATTACCCTCAAAAATTGACCTCAAACGCGCCTTCCGGAGTGCGGTTTTAGAGACATGAAAACCGCCCCGGTCCCTAAAATCGTGAAATCCTCTAACTTTTTCGGATTTCGAGGGGGACTTGACCTCCTCGGATTTTGAGCTCACCCGCCACCCCGAGTTTGCAAAAACCGATGCATACCATTTTGCAACAAGTGCGAAAAACGACCTCCGGTGGAGAAAACACTTTTTCCCGCATGAGAGGGCTGATGCATATAGGTCGGGAGATTCTCTGTTTTCGGCATCTGGCCGGGCGTAAACACACTCTCGGGCGTTCGGATTCTCTGTTTGGAGCCCCATGTGTGTTTCGGGCAAGTCGCAGAGAATCTCACAACTCCGTGCGTGTCAAATGGTTTTCCCGAAAAGTGGTAAAATTACACCATGGAGTCAGACTCTTCAGAGAATCGTCAACCAACCAGACGAGATTCGAACCGGAGACCACTCGTATCTCCTCGCGGTTTTCGCGTATGCGCGAGGGCGGCAGATGGAAAAATCAAAATCTTCTTTTTTTTCGATTGCGGCCGCTGCACTGACATCATTTGTCAGTTTGCCGCGTTATATTATACGGAAAAACGGACGAACGGGCAATTCTGTCGATTCTGTCGAATTTGTCGGGAGGGGAATCGGGAGAAACGAAAGACCGCAAAAATGCAAAACAAAATGCCGCAAAAATGCAAAACAAAATCTTGCAGAAACAGAAAGCGTGAGTTATATTGTAGCGTATCGGAAGGGATTTGACTATTGGAGATCATAACATGAATTATTTGTCGCGGATTGTCGATGCGGAACTGGCTCTGCGCCTGCGTTCGGTTGGGGCGACTCTTATCGTCGGACCGAAATGGTGCGGAAAAACCACGACCGCCAAGCAGCAGGCGAAGAGCATTCTGGAGATGCAGGATCCTGATTTGCAGGAAGGATATCTGAGGCTTGCGGAGACCAAGCCGTCGTTGCTGCTTCAGGGCGATAAGCCGCGTTTGCTCGACGAGTGGCAGCTTGCCCCCGTGCTATGGGATGCCGTTCGGGTGTCCGTTGACCGCGCCTCGGAGAAGGGGCTGTACATACTCACGGGGTCTGTGGTGAAAGACGATACGCAGACCAAACACAGCGGAACAGGACGGATCTCTCGGTTGGAGATGACGACGATGACGCTGTTTGAATCAGGGGAGTCGACCGGAGACGTTTCTTTGACGGAGATGTTTCGTCAGCCGAATGCAGACGTGGATGGAGCGAAAAGCAAACTCTCGGTCGAGGAATTGATTTTCGCCACCTGCCGCGGCGGTTGGCCGTCTGCACTCGGTGCTCGGGGAGACGATGCCAAACTGTTTGTGGCGACGGACTATGTCAACAACGTGGCGGAGGTCGATATATCCAAGGTAGACAATGTCGACCGCGATCCACAACTGGCGGCGGCTCTGCTCAAATCCTACGCGCGAAATATTTCGACGCTGGCATCCAAGGCAAGCATCCGGAAGGACGTGCTGTCAGTACGCGACGTTTCCATGCCGACCGTGGAATCTTATTTGGCGGCACTGCGAAAGCTGTTCGTGGTGTCGGATATTCCCGCATGGTGTCCGTCGCTGCGGAGCGCTTCGGATATGCGGTCGACTCCCAAGCGGGGAATGTGCGACCCATCGGTAGCGGTGGCTGCACTCGGTGCGAACCCGGAGTATTTCATCAAAGATTTCAAGACCTTTGGCTTCATCTTCGAAAGTTTGGTACTGCGCGACCTGAAGGCGTATTCCACCGCGCTTGGGGGAAAGCTGTCTTATTATCGGGACCGCTACGGATTGGAGGCGGATGCGGTGCTGCATCTGCGTGACGGTCGCTATGCCCTTATCGAGATAAAACTCGGCTCATCGGAGATCGAGGATGGTGCACGGCATCTGCTGGAGATCCGTCAGTTGGTCCGCAAGCATAATGAAACGGAAAAACAATGCCCGCTGGCGGAACCCGATCTGCTGATGGTGGTAACGGGCGGGGAATTCGGATATACCCGCGAAGATGGTGTGCATGTCGTTCCGATCTCGGCACTCAAACCGTAAGGTGGATCAGCATCCAATTGTTGATGAATGGAGTATATAAAGCGTGAAAAAAATGGAAACATATAAGCAAAATTGTAAACAAAGGATTCGAAAAGAAGCCTTGAGATATGCTATTCGCGCGCTAACGACTGAAAGACTTTTCAGCACTATAGCAGCTCCGACACAAATATTAAATATCGCCAATGCTGTTGAACGAGAATTCTTAGAAACCAATATAATGTTTGGATTAAAAGATGAAACAATAAAAAGATGGGAAAAATTTTATAAAGCAAATGTTGGGGCAAAGAAACGGTTTGAACTTAAAATAGCCTATTTGTGCGGTCCCGAACCAGAAAATGACCTTGAGATCATGCTTCAAAATGGAGTTATTGCGGAAAATATTTGGGCCTTTGAAAGCAACAGTCGTTGTTTTGAGAATGCGAAATATCAAATTTTGTTGTCAAAATATCCATATTTAAAAATTGTAAAAAGAGATATAAAGGCTTTTTTTCAAACAACCAATATTGTATTTGACATAATTTATCTTGATTTTTGTTCAACCCTATTGCAAAATGTAGATGTTTTGACAACTCTATTTGATTGCCATGTTTTATCGCCACTGGGAGTTTTAATAACGAATTTTTCTTTTTCAGATAAAAAAGAAGATGTGCAAACATACAATAAAACACAATCCTTTGTTTCTAATTACCTGTATTATAAAGGATTTATCGAGGCCGAGTACCGGCAGTTTGGTGATATGGTGGAGGGTCCCATGTCACAGGGGTTCTCATGTCCGGAATGCAATGAAATATGTCGCACTGGTGTTTATTCAGGAGATGCGCCTGAAGAGATGCAAGAGTTTTGCAATCCGTTTTCGTCCACAGTCAAAAAGAAAACTGCAGAATATTATGGACAATGTATCACTCGTTTTCTAATGGATCTTCCGTCATCTATAATTCCATCTCAACGTTTATTTATTAATAGCGATACATTGAAAAATATATTTGGAAAAAGAAGCAGTCTCCAAGCCTGTTTTGAAAAATTCATAAAAGAATTTTATAAGCCTGATGACTCCAATATATCTGTAGAAAACTTGTGTGGGTTCCTGGTTGATGACGACAATTGGACCGGGAAAACGATGTATGATCTCTATATGAATTACGGTGGCACTTTTAATGATTTTTTACAGCAAATAAATATTTCAAATAAAAAAAACGAAATAAATAATATGATAAAAAATTTGTTACTTTTTGAATTGCTTATTTATAAAAATGCAGACGGCGTAGGTGAACATGAGACTTCATTTGGGGATTTTTGTAAAAATTGGCGAAATGTAATAAAAACAGAATATAGTTTTTGTGACGTTTTTTTATTTCACCAAATACTTGAAGTCCTTCTTGCCCAAATAGTAGTGCCGTATTATTGCAATGTTGGAAAAACAAAACGCTGGACATATAGAGCTAAACAACACAAGATGTTTACCGATTTGTTCATATATGATCAAGCCAGATATATATTCGATTGGCTTCCAACCCCAGAAATGATTTCAAATTTAAATTTTGATTTACAAATAGAACTTTCAATACGTTATCTTTTAGATGCGTTTTCAAAAAACAACTTTTATTTTTTGTCGCATCTTTTTTGCGGGTGCAATGTTGTTCAACGAACGGATGAAAACACTCCGACACTTTCAAAGCGTAAACATATTTTTTCAAAACAGCCACAACGTACACGTTGTTAATTTTATCAAAAAAAGACTTCCGCGCCGGTCGCGATGACCGATGCGGAGGTCGTGCTTATTCCGCGAGGAAGAGTTTGCGCTGTTCTTTCCAGCTGTCGGGGATGCCGCGGCAGAGTTTATCCAGCGTGAGGCTGATCGGCTGGCGATTCTCCCATATCGCCTTCACGATGTCCGGCGCGAGGTTCGCCAACTGAAGCGTCCGCGCCACGAAGGAGCGGTCCATCTTGAGCGCTCCGGCGATCTGCCGCATGGTCGTCGCCTTGCCGGAGACGATCTGCCCCATGCCCCGGTGCGCCTGGATCAACGCAGTCTGGATCGGCAGACGCGGCTCGTCGGTGGCGGCGTCGGCGGAGTGCAGCTTCACCAGCCCGCCGTACCGCCGGAGCCTGCAGGGAACGGTCAGAACGCACTCCACCCCCGTGCTTTCGGCGGAGATGGAGAAGTCCACACCCGCCTCGTTGAGCAAGGTGACGATGCCCTCGGCGTGGAACACGATCCGCACCTCGTTCTCGGGTACCGCCACCCGCCAGACGAGGGAGCGGATCAGCTTGTATTTCTCCACCGGGAACATCTCGTTCCAGAGGGTGGCGATGTTCTCAAGCGCTTCCCCCGCCTGCCTGGTGTCGAGGACGTTCCGCAGCTCTCCGTCGCAGATCTTCGTCAGCATGGTCGGGGTCTTGAGCAGCACGGAGATCTTGTTCAACAGCAGCTTTTCCAACGCCATCGCCGGGATGCGTCGCAGGGGGCACTCATGGTGGGCGCGCTTCTCGTCCACATGGCAGACGTAATACCCGTACCGCTTCCCGTCCGCCTTGGTCACGGACGCGAGGAACATCGGCGCGTCGCAATGTCCACACCAGACGAGTCCGGCAAAGGGGTTCAGCGCTATGCCGGAGCGCTTATGACCGCTTGCTCCCGCGCGGAACGTCGCCTGCACCGTGTTCCACAAATCGGTCGGGATGATGGCGTCCTGCTCGCCGTCATAGATCTTGCCGCGATACCGCAGCTTGCCGATGTAGATCGGGTTTTGGAGTATCTTGCGGATGACCGCAAGCGTCAGCGGCGCGCCGCCGTGCCGGACGCCTTTCTTCGACACCCACTCGCGTCCCCGGACGCCCCGGTCGTGCAGCAGTCGCTGTACCGCCTTGGGCGACCCGGTGCGCAGATACTCGTCGTAGATCAGGCGAACGGTCTTCGCCTCTTCGGAATCGACGAGCATCCGCATGTTTTCCGAGTCGCCGCGATAGCCGAGCGGAAGCAGTCCGCCGACGTATTTTCCCTTCATCTTCGAGGCGGAAAGCTTGTCCCGGATCCTCTCCGCGATCTGCTCCCGTTCGAATTGGGCGAAGGCCATCAGGATATTGAGCATCATGCGCCCGGAGGAGGTGCTGGTGTTGATCTCCTGCGTGACCGAGACAAACGAGACGCCGTACTTCTCGAACTCCGTCTGCAGCTCGGCGAAGTCCGTGAGACTTCTGCTCAAACGGTCGATCTTGTAGACCACCACGATGTCGATAAGCCCGGCGCGGATGTCCGACATCAGCCGCTGGAGCGCGGGACGGTTTACGTTGCCGCCCGACCAGCCGCCGTCGTCGTAGGACTCGTTGACGCACACCCAGCCGTTCGCCTTCTGGCTGGCGATGTAATTCTTGGCCGCGTCCCGCTGGGCGTCGAGCGAGTTGAACTCCTGCTCAAGCCCGTCTTCATGGCTCTTGCGGGTATACACGGCGCAGCGTTTGGGTTCGATGTTCACGTTTCACCTCTTCCTGATGCCGAAGAACTCGTTGCCGTTCCAGTTCGTGTTCGTGATCGCCTTGGCGACCCCGGAGAGGGAACGGTATAGTTTCCCAGCGTATTCGTATTTTTCGCCCCGCACGACGACTTCATACTCCCGACCGTGCCACTCGCGGACGATCTTCGTGCCGTCGCGGAGCGTCGTGACCGCCTTGCCGGGGGCGGGTTCGAGCGTTAACGCCGCTTTCAGCGCCGCCTCGAGTCCGCCGTACATGATCTCCTGTATCCGGTAGGCGAGCCGCCACCCAGAACCTTCGCCCGAATCTTGGAAATGGCGACAGCGCGGGTATCGATCTCATCGCCCCAGTAATGAGCCCTGGGGACGCTATTGAACGCGTGGCACAAGAATTCGCCCGCACCAGCGCCCAAAATCGGCCACATGATCGTCCGGCGCGATTTCAAGAAGCCGCGTCACCAATTCAAGTACTTCCGAGGGAGTATGGCTGAAATCGGAGCGCCCCCCCTGCGGGGCAAGCTCCAAGATCACCTTTTTCAGCAGCGCCTGGTCAAAACGCATAATAAACGGATGGTACTTGTCCCAGTGATCGCCTAACTCCCCTTTTATAAACCGGTGAATGTCGATGTCAGGTTCGAAGTCATTGAGAATGGTTTCCAAATCTGGTATGTCTACGCTCTTCTCCTCTCTCGCCAACCACAGCGCATAAGCGCCTGCGATCATCCCCGGGAAGCTCTCCTGGTTCCGCTTCCCTTCGATACCTCTCAGCGTCATCTCCAGCGTCTTTTTATCGTGTTTCAATTCAATTTACCTCTCGCTAGGTTGTGCACTACCTTGGTATATCATGCGTCAATCATGCTGTCAAGTAGCAGTTCGGGGGAAATGAGGTTCACCGTACCGGTCGCAAACGAATTGCCCTGCGCTCCGTAGAGCGTGGTATTTTCTCCGCCGGTGTAGCCGTCGAGTTCGACCCACGCCTGACCGGAGGTCATGTCTCCGGCGAGGAAGATGTTTCCGCTCGTGACGCCGGTGGCGGAATCCCACTTGATCGCACGACCGCCCGTAATGGCGTCAGCTGTCGTCAGTGCGGAGGCGTCGCCGGTCTTGGTGTCGACCGTAACGCTGCCGAACGAGAGCGTCGTACCGTCCGAGAAGTCGTAGCTCTTGCCCGTAAAAGCGTTGGCAGAAATCTCTCCCGATTTCACCGCCGCGTTGCCGTAGACGCCCCACGCGGTGTTGGCGAGCGTCAGCGTCGCGTTGGCATTTGCGGTATCGGCGATCTTGTAGCTGTAACCTTCTTCAAAGCTGTAAACATTGATCTGCGTGTCCGCGCTGAAGGTTCCCCAGTCGGTGATGATGGCGTCGGTGTTGCCGTGCCCGGCGTTGACGTCCCAGAAGCTGATGTCGATGGTGGCACCGGCAGCGGCGGAGGTCAATGCCGCCTTGCCGCCCTTGTAGATGGTAAGGGTTGCGCCATCGGCGAGCTTGCCAGCCTGAAGGATGCCGCCCGATTCGAGGGTCAACCCAGCGCCTGTTTCGATACGGACGTCCGAAGCGGTTGCCGACTTGATGTCAGCGTATGCCCAGCCTGCGACGTGACGCACCACCACCGTGCCGCCTGAAATCGTCGCGTCGTTGAGAGCGCCGCCGTTGCCGATGGACATATTGCCGCCCCGGACGGTTACGCCGGACGCTTCCGCGTCGAAACCGCGCACGAGAAGTCGGCCGCCGGTCTGCTCAAATACGGACGCCTTGCCGTTCTCCGCTACGGTCATCGTTCCTCCGGCGATGATACCGTTTTCGAACTGACCGCCGCTGCTGATGTGAATATTCCCCGTCAAGACACTTGCACCTTCCGCAGAACCGCCGTTGTAAACCCTGACGATGCCGGTTCCCGAGGCTTGAACAGTACCACCGATCTCGCCGCCATCCTTGATATCGGCAACACCGCCTGTAAGAATGTCGATATCGGTTGCGGAACCGTTGAATCCCACGGTAAGCGCGCCCCCATTCGAAATCACCGCGGCAAAGGCGGAACCGCCATCGCCGATTTCCAGTTTTCCGCTGTTCAGGACCACCGCACCGGATACCCCGGCCCCGTTGGTGACGGCGAGTTTACCGCCTTTGCCGATCTCGGGGGCGATGGCGCTGATGCCGTCCGCAAGCGTAAGGTTTTGCAGATAACCGGCGGTGAGCGACTTGCCCGCTGCGGTATAACTCCAGGTCGAATTATTGACGTGCAGACCATAGAGGAAACCGCTTTCGGCATACAGATCGTTGTCTTCCCACACACCGCTTTCCACGGAACCGTATCCGAATTGCCCGGCGGCGAATTTCATGTTTCGTCCGCCGAGCGAAATGGGATAGGCATAAACATTGGTCCCGATATGACCGTTGGATACCGTAATGTCCTTGGCATAACCGCCAGATCTGATACAGAGCACATTGTTCAGTACCGTCATATTGTCGGCGGTCGCACCTCCCATCAGATGCAAGAACTGTTCTACCACGCCGCCACTGATCGTGATACCGTCCATAAAAAATACCGTTGCGGCAGCAGTAGCACCTTTGGACCAGTTGTATATCACGCCGTCTGACGCATAGATCCCCGTCGCCTTCGCGATTGTGCCACTGGCGATATAGGTGTTCGCACCGCCGAGAGACGTGTAGGTCTTGATGTCGTTAACATATCCGCCGGATTGGACCTTCAGGTTGATCAGGACAGGTATGTTACCGTCATGTATCATGCTGCCACCGCTTGAAATGGTAAGGTTTTCGACGTATGCCGACCTCATCATGATCAACGATCCGCCGGAATTGATCTCGCCGCCTACCAATTGCGCCCCTTCGCTAATGGTCACAATACCGCCGCTTGAAATCTCGGGGGCAAGAGCCGAACAGCCGCTGGCGATATCCAAATTGCCGCTGTTCAGGACCACCGCACCGGATACCCCGGCCCCGTTGGTGACGGCGAGTTTACCGCCTTTGCCGATCTCGGGGGCGATGGCGCTGATGCCGTCCGCAAGAGTGAGGTTTTGCAGATAACCGGCGGCACACGTCTTACCGGCCGCGGTGTAACTCCAAGTCGAGTTGTTGACGTGCAAACCGTAGAGCTTTCCGTTTTCGGCATACAGATCGTTGTCTTCCCACACGCCGCTGTCCACGGGACCGTATCCGAATTGACCTCTGGCGAAGTTCATATTCTGTCCGCCAAGCGAGATGGGATAGGCGTATGTGTTGATCCCTATATGTCCGCCGGAAACGGTGATGTTTTTGGCATATCCGGCGGATCTGATGCAAAGTACGCTGTTCACTACCGTCATGCCGTCGGCTACCGCTCCGCTAAGGATATACACCTGCTGGTCCACTATTCCGTTGCTGAGGGTTATGCCGTTCATGAAGAACACGGCGGTGGCATTCGTAGTCCCCCTCGACCAGTTGTATATCACACCGCCCGAAGCGTAGATGCCCGTTGCCTTCGCGATCGCGCCGCTGGCGATGAAGGTGTTCGCGCCGCCGAAGGAGGCATAATGCCTGATGTCGTTCACATATCCGCCTGATTGGACGTTGAGATCTATGAGGACGGGGATGTTGGCATTCTGTATCATGCTGGCGCCGCTGGAAATGGTCAGCCCGCTCGCATATATCGACTTTGACAATATTACAGAGCCGCCAGAGCAGATCGTGGCTCCGTTCAGTTGCGTCGACTGACCGACCGAAACCCAACCGCCGTTACTGACGGTAATGTTCGTGTACTTGACGCCCGCACCCGATACGGTCAGTTTTTTGGTGTACGGTTCCTGCACATAAGCCTCGTCGGCAACGATGAATCCCCCGGATGATTGGTTGAGCGTTATCGCACTTGATCCTGCTGCGTACGACATTTTCGTATCCTTTCACAGTTGGTTTTGGAAGCCTTTTTTTATATTCGTTCAAACCGAATTGTCTACTCTATCCAATGGCATCAGCACTCGGTATTGACCGGAGTTCCATTCGATGCCGCACCGCTGTCCGGAACACCGAAATCAGGAGAGGCATCGACGATACACCCGTTCCCTTTCAGGCGTGCCCTGAGTTCATCAACAGAAAGTTCCGTCGGGTCACACCCCTTTTTCGCCGCCATAGCTGCTGCAACGCCCGCAGCTTCGCCAGTAATCACACCAGCAGGGATCACACGGAATATCTCCCAGGCAAGACCAGCTGTCCCAATGCACCTTCCGGCTGCGAGCACACCACGCACTTCACGAGGAAGCAACGCTCGATACGGCGTTTCCCATACCGGGTTCGGTCGACGCCAATCCGAGACAACGCCCACTGAATCGTCGAAGTGTCTGCCAATGTCTTCATCCGTCAAGTTGTAACGCGCGTCTATGCGCGCGATCTTTCGAAGTTGCGGCATGGTTGGCAATAGAACAGGGTAATTTTTTTTGCGCGCCGTTTCCGGGGGCGTATCGTAAACATTGCGAAGCATCCTCCACACTTCGCGGACGAAGCGCGTTACATCGCGTCCGCTTCGACATTCGCCAAAGCTGTTCTCCGGAACCATATCCCCGATACGGCGCAGATTAAGCTTTTCTGTGAAGAGAAATTTTTGAGGATGTTCCGCCACATCGAACCACCACGCCGACATGAAGTTTTCATCATGTCCGACTTTGCCGCCCGCCTGACGAATCAAATACGCTCCGCCGGTGGCGTCCACAAAGCACCTCCCGCGCAGGGTCAACACACCGGAATCATTGGCGACCTTGACGGATGTGATTCTGCCAATATTCTCGTTCACACCGATGACACGGGAATCAAGCCACAGATCGACATCGGCATCCAGCAGCATCTTATCCAGCGACAGTGCAAATCCTCCCGGCGAAAAACAACATTGAAAACGTTTGCCGCCGATACCGGGATTGCCGCCTTTTGCCCCGCGCCACCCGGGGGGCGTCGAGAATGGGCCATATTCGACGCTTCGCTTCATCATCTCCCACGCCAAACCGGATGCGGTCACATGCCCGTAACCGTCGCACAGGGGCAGATAGACATAAATCATTCCGGACGTTGCTAATCCCCCCAGAAGGCATTGCTTTTCAATTAGAGCTGTACGCGCTCCGCATCGTGCGGCGGCAACCGCTGCCGCAACTCCGGCAACACCACCGCCAGCGACCACCACATCGTAATTTCTGACAATTCCCATTATTACTTACCTTTCGCGCAAAAAACAGGCACGTTGCTTGAAAATCAAATCATCCCATTGTTTAATGTATCGCGGCAATTTTTGCACCGCAATGTACTTTTGTATCATTATTTGTCTTTTTCATATCACGATAAAGCTCCGCCCGTAGTGTGTAATCAGGCAAAATAATGCACAGGCGGGGCGTTTTTTCGTTTCGCACGATGCGCGGCTTTTAAAAAACGCGATGCGGTGATATGTTATAAATGTATAATGCCTTCTGAATCATGCGCACCAAAGTGCATGGGGGATCGCAGTGCGGCGGGGTGAAATGCGAGAGGATTTTTCACAACTGCGCGGGAGATGAAATATGAATTCGATGAACTTGACGGTTGGAAATCTGAAACGCGGCAGCAATTTTCCGTTTCAAGTACAGGCAGTGTTCAATTTTAGCAATTTCTGTGATGTGACTTCTCCGCCGATGCCGCGGCGCAACGATTTCGAGATCAGTATTCGGACTGGTTCGGAAGCGGAGATTTGTCGCGACATCATAAACGGCGAGGAGCAGGCGGTACCGTATCCGAACGTGGCATACAAACAGCCATCAAGCATATTCCGCATTGACAACGAAAAACCACGCGATTCATTTGCGTTTGTGTATTCGTCGGAAACATTGCCGGAGTTGCGTAAGATCGGCATCATTCCCGACGTTTCCTGCCGATGTTTCATCATGACGGCGGAACTGAAGCACCTTATTACCGAGTTTCACCACTTGGCGGTAAATCTCTATTCGCCGGGAGTGCCGGATCTACTGGATTGGGCGTGCTTTCGCATCCTCGGCGAATTGAAGTTTACCTCCGCACACGCTCCTGCGGCTCCGGAATCACGCGCGGTGGAGATTCGCAACATCTCGGCATGGTTGAGGATGCACTACGCCGAAGACCTCTTCATCGACGATATAGCAACGGCTCACGGATTGTCGCACGCACAATTCTTCCGCGAATGGAAAAAGGTCTTCGGTGTTTCTCCGTTACAGTACATCCTCAACGCGCGGCTTGAGGCGGCGGCGTGGTATCTGACCACATCAATGCTGCCGGTGTCCAAGATCATCAAGGAGGTCAACTTCTCCGGAGCGACCAAGTTCTACCGCAGATTTTATCAGAAGTACGGCATGACCCCCGAGGAATATCGAAAGCATTCTCGTGAGAATTCAATATAAATTTGCGTTTTTTTTTGCAACATCGACCGCGGCAGGTGACAAAATCCTCGTGAGTTGATACCGCCGCAAGCACCGCGTCGGCTGCTTTTCAAATAATTTGACATATATATAACTCCATTGAGATAAACTCACGCGCACTTGGCCCTGCCGAGTCCTTCGGGACTCGGCGGGGTTTTATGTTTTAAATCCCTAACCACAAGGAGGTAGTATGCAAATCGAAGTGTCGAAAAGTGAGTTGGCCGGAGTGTTGAGCGCTCTGGGAAAGTTGGTCTGCAGAACCAGCACGGTCGAAGTTTACCGGTCGCTGCGGATCGAAGGCAAGGAAAACAAGATCTCGTTTCAGACGGTCGGTCTGGACGAGACGATCACCTACACGCTCCCCGCCGAGGGCGTGGAAGAGTTCTGCGTGGTCGTGAATTTCGACGAGTTCCGCACCGTCGTCCGCTACGGGCGCAACAAGTCGACGGTTCTCGTCTATGAGGATGGAAGGTTCGGCGTTGACAGCACCCTGATGCGTACCGGCCGCGTCGATTGGCCGGAAGAGCAGCACGAAGAGGGAAAATGCAAGGTCGCCGAGCTGCCGGAAAACTTCATCGGCAAATACTTGGCGACTGCGGCTCCCATCGTGGATCGCAACGGCTATCGTCAGGTGTTGCGTGGCATCCACCTCTGCAAGTACGGCGTGGTCGTCACCAACGGCAAGGAGCTCTTGCACATCGACTTGCCGCTGCCCATCGAAGATCTGACGATACCGTTTCCGCACGCGTTGCTCGCCACCAAGAGCGAGGACGCCGGGCGCGTCGTAACGTGGTGCGAGAAGGAGTACCGCTTCTTCCGCTTCGAGTTCGGCAATTGGCGTTGGTCCGGCAAAGCGCTGGTCGGCAACTATCCCAACTGGCGCAAGGTCATACCGGATGCGGAGTGCCTGAATCACGTCGTCAAATTCGACGATGACGAAGCGGACCGTCTGGCGGCGTTCTTAAAAACCGTACCGGATAACCCGCCGAACAATCCGGTGACGCTGTCGATGGGGGTCAACTCCACGCTGGCGGTCGTGCCCGAAAACGGAATGCGGTTCGACATCCGCGCCGAGTTCCCTTGCGACTGGGGCGATCTCAAGGTCTCGGTCAACAAGACGCTCCTGCAGCGCTTGCTCGGCGAAGGTCATCGCCGGATCGCCTTCGGAAGCGCCAACTCTCCCTTTGTTGCCGCGGGCGGCATCGGTCGGTATCTCGCCATGCCGCTCGCCTCACATACCGAAAAAGTCGTTCAACCCCAAAACCAACAGGAGGAATCCAAAATGAACGAACCCATCCCCAATGTGGCTGCGCCTCTGCAGCCGGTCGCCCCGATCATCAACCCCGAAGTTCAGGTCAATCCGCTGGACGAGCTCGCTTCCGCGGTGGACGAGTTCAAGACCCGCATCCGCGCGATGTTCGACGAATCGACAATCCTGAGCCGCAAGGTCAAGGAAGTCGCTCTCGCCCAGAAGCAGAAGGAACGCGAGTTCTTCCAGGCCAAACGCGCCATCGAGAAAATCCGCATGGCGATCTGACGTCCACAAAAAATCAACCCCAAGAGAGGTCGGCGGCAACAATGCCCCGGCCTCTCGTATTTTTTAAGGAGAAAAAGAAAATGTTGAAGTTGAATGCCGCTTACTCGAAGAAGGTCCCCGCCGAGGGAGAGTACACCAGCCAGAGCTACCACGCCAGCATCGAAGTGGAGTTGCCGGACGGTCTCAGTCAGGAACAGCTGAACGACAAGATCCACGCGACCTTCGCGATGGTGCGGGAGTCCGTCGAAGCGGAACTCGGCGAGAATAACGCCCGCGGGAGTGCGGAGCTTCCGGTGCAGGAAACCGCGAATCAGGCTCCGCAGAACAACCGGTTTGCCGCGTCCAACAACGCGGTTCCGGCGAGCCCCAAGCAGATCAGCTATCTCTTGTCTCTCGCCAACCGTCGCGGCATCACCCCGCAGCAGATCGCCGCGCAGCACAACGTCGCCAACGTCGATCAGCTCACCAAGCGCCAGTGCTCCGCTCTCATCGAGCAGTGGAAGGCGGCGTAGCATGAAGATCGACGAACTGCGGACGAAGCCGCACTGGTCCTACACTGCGCTCAATACCTATTTGAACGTCTGCCAGCTGCAATACTTTTTCCGTTACATCGAACAGGCCGAGGTCGAACAGATCTCGGCTTCTTTGATTTTCGGCAAGGCATTTCACGCTGCGCTGAGTCAACAGGCGGATGTTGCGAGAAGCGGCAGCAACCTGAGTGTGGAGAACCTCGGAGACATGTTCGACGAGTATTTCACCGCCTCGGTCAAGGCGACCGACAACGTGAAGTTCAAGCCGTGCGAAGACAGTGACACGATGAGCGACCTCGCGCGCCGGATGTTCAAGCCGGTTATCGACAACTGGAACGACTTCTACAACGTGCGCGCCATAGCCGAGGGATTCGAGGTCACGGTGCCGGGACTGGACAAGCCGCTTGTGGGCGAGTTCGATCTGGTCGTGAACGACGGACGCGAGCCCTGCATCGTCGACTGGAAGACCAGCAGCTCGCGTTGGCCCTACGGAAAAGCCGACCGCGACTTGCAGGCGACGGTGTTTTCGTACGCGTATAACCAACTGCACGGCGAAATCCCGCTGTTCCGGTTCGATGTTGTGACGAAAGCGAAGACGCCGACGTGCGAGGCTTACTACACTACGCGGAGCCGGGACGACTTCGTGAGGTTCGAAGTGCTCGCCAACAAGGCGCAAGATGCCATCAAAAAGGGCTTCTTTCTGCCGAACGAAACCAGCTTTGCGTGTGCGGAGTGCCCGTACGGCAAGCGTTGCAAACAATGGAAGGGATAAACCATGAGTTTGATGATGAGCGAAGGGAAGTACGTCGGTCGAAACGAGATCGCGACCGTGCCGACGCCGACCGGGACCGCGAGTTGGAAACCGGTTCCGCACATGGACGTGATCGACGTCGTAACGGAGGCGGTAAAGGCGAAAAACTGGCAGATCCTCGACGAGCAGTACGGCTTGGCGAGGGAAGGTCAGAGAATGTTCGGCGTGATGCGGATCAACAACAGCAGTTCGCCCGAGTGGAGCCGTTGCATCGGCATTCGCAACAGCCACGATCAGAGCCTTTCGGTCGGTCTCGCGGCGGGCACCTCCGTGATGTGCTGTTCGAACCTTGCCTTTGGTGGGGCGATGGTACTCAAGAGACGCCATACGAGCCGCATCGAATTGGGCAATCTGGTCTTGACTGCCGTCGATGAATTGGAGATGGAATTCCTGAACCTTGAGACGGTCAGCGAAGACCTGAAGCTCCACGAAGTCCGCGCAGATGAAGCGCGGGCGGTCATCGTGAGAGCCGCCGAAGTCGGAGCCGTCAACAGCTGCGACATCGTGCCGATCTTCCGGGAGTTCCAGAAACCCCGTCACGAGGAGTTCGCCGAGCCGACCAGATGGAGCCTGCTCAACGCCTTTACCGAACATGCGAAAAAATACAGCCCCGGACGCGCGGACATCTGCCACCGTGGGCTCACTCGGCTTTTCGGTTTGGACGGTCAGAAATCGGAACTGTGGAGGTGAACGATGAATTGCCCGAAATGCGGCTCAAAAGCCTACGTCGTGAATACGGTTCGCGGCGCGACCACGTTGGTGGGAATGGGCGCTGGTGGTTATGTCGCCACTACCGTCGGAGCGAAAACCGGAGCGGTAATCGGCCATATGGTCTGTCCCGGCCTGGGAACGGCAGTCGGAGGCCTGCTCGGCATCTTGGTCGGTGCCGCCAGTGGAGCCATCGCCGGAAACACGGTCGGGCGTCTCTTCGACGAGAACATCGCCCGCGTGTATCGCTGCGAGTCATGTCGGCACACATGGAGAGCGTAAC
>Ga0208297_1000600_pt1 | contig 62340 bp, 51 predicted proteins | sample LMS_cellobiose_e_FD_187367 | JGI IMG/M metagenome (GOLD analysis project Ga0208297, IMG submission 187367) | Rumen-fistulated moose microbial communities from Alaska, USA - LMS_cellobiose_enrichment (SPAdes) (version 2) | ecosystem: Host-associated > Mammals > Digestive system > Stomach > Rumen...
CTTTGGTCGCACGCGCGCTCCGCGTAAAGTATTTTTTACCCGCAGGGCACAAGCGCGTGATACATGCTCCCGCGAAAAATGATAGGACTTTATTTTCGCCTGCGGGCGAAAACTCTGCGAGGCTTTGCCTGCGGTCTGAAAAACGGGCGGTCAAAAAACCGCCCGTTTTTTTCGTTGCCTATGGTAATTTCACAAAATATATGGTAATATCATGATAACGTCATATACAAATTGTAGAACGTTATTGTGAGGAGGGGTGAGCTTGTCGATACTGTTATCCGTCTTCCTCGGCTTCGTGCAGGGAGTTGCGGAGTTTCTGCCTATTTCGAGCTCCGGGCATCTGTCGGTTTTTCAAAATCTGCTGAAGCTCGACTACTCGGATGCGGAGCATCTGTTTTTCGACGTGCTCCTGCACTTCGGAACGCTGTGCGCCGTCGTTTTCTACTACAGGAAGGACCTCAAGCGCATGTGCTCCGAGACGGTCGGCTTCGTCTCCGGGCACGGCGTCGGCACGGAGGAGGGCGGGCGCATGACGCCCGGCGTGCGCACGGTCTTTTTCGTGCTCGTCGGCACGATCCCGCTTCTGCTGCTGGTCCCCTTTTACGACAAGGTCGAATCGCTCTATTATAATACGACGTTCATCGGCTTCGCCTTCCTCGTCACCGGCGGCCTGCTCTTTGTTTCCGACAGGCTGACCGCCGGGAAAAAGAGCGAAAAGACCTTTACCATCGTGGACGCCTTCATCATCGGCGTCGCGCAGATGATCGCCGTCATCCCCGGCATCTCGCGCTCCGGCACGACGATCACCGTCGCGCTCTCCCGCGGGCTGGAGCGTGATTTCGCCGTCAAGTTCTCGTTCCTGCTCTCCATACCCGCCGTGCTCGGCTCGTTCCTCCTGTCGCTTCTGAAGGCGTTTCGGGCCGGCATCGACTGGAAGTCCGTTCCGGCCTACCTCATCGGCATGGTCGTCGCGGCCGTCGTCGGGTATTTCGCCATCAAGCTGATGCGCTATCTCGTGAACAGGGCGGGCCTCGGCAAATTCGCCTACTACTGCTGGGCGGCCGGTATCGTCACGCTTATCCTCTCCATCGTACTCTGAAAGGTAATGACCTATGGCCAGTAACACCGCAAAAAAAACAACGAAACGGCCGTCGACGTCTAAAAAGCGGACGACCTCCTCCCGAGGAAAGAAGGCGAAAGCCGGGCAGAAGGCCCCGGTGCGCCGGCTCGTCGCGGCGATCGTCTTCCTCTGCTTTGCCGTCTTCTCCTTCCTCGGCTATTTCACGTCGGACGGGGTCTTCGTGAACTGGTTCTGCGGCCTCATCCGGGGCCTCATCGGCAACGGCTTCGGGTTCGTCCCGCCGCTGCTGCTCGTCTGCGCGCTCACGCTGTTTTTCCACCACGGGCGTCCCGTCCTCGCGCGGACGCTCTGCGCCTTTTTCATCCCGTCCGCGTGCGGCGCCATGTGGCAGCTCTTCGGAGGGAACGACTATGAGCTGGGCTTCCATATCCTGAAGCCCCTCTGGCTGGACGGACAGGAGCGTATCGGCGGCGGCGCGTTCGCGGGGTTCTTCTCGGAGCTTTTCGAAAAGCTCTTTTCCCGCACCGGCGCGGCGATCATCTTCGTCGTGCTGCTCGCGGCGCTTTTGGGCGTCGTCCTCTGGCGGCCCGTGATGCTTTTCCGCAAGTGGCTTGAAAGCCGCGAGCCGTATGAGCCGGAGCCGGAAAAGGAATTCGCCCCCCGCCCGCGTAAAGCGCCGAAAAAGGAGGAGACTCCGCCCGCGGAGCATGTCCGGACGCCGTGGGAGAAGGCCAAGGGCATCGACATCCCGCTCGACGGCGAGCCGGGTGTCGAGCCGGGCGAGAAGAAGAGCACATTTTTCAACAAAAAGCCGGCCGTCATGACGCCGGAGGAGGCCGTCAGAGGGCAGAAGACAGAAAAAAACGCCGAGCCGGAAGCGGCGCCGACGGAGGAGGAAAAGCCGGTCGAGCCGGTCGAGGCGGCTGCGCCGCCTGCGCCCCCCGCGCCGCCGGTCGAGATCATCCCGGCCGCGCCGCAGCCCATCGAGACGCCGCCTGCCGCGCAGCCGACGCCAATCGCGCAGCCGGCTCCGCCTGCGCCCGCGCAGGCCGCGGACGCCTTCGTGCCGCCGGTCGAGACGCCGCCGCATATCAGCTATTACAAGTTCCCGCCGCTGACGCTCCTTGCCTCCGACACCTCCGGCGGCAGCGTGGACGCGACGGAGGAGACGGAGACGAACAAGACCCGCCTCGAGGCCGCTTTGCAAAGCTTCGGCATCAACTCCGCCGTCTCCAGCATCACGCGCGGCCCCACGGTGACGCGCTTTGAGATCGAGCTGGAGGCGGGCGTCAAGCTCAGCCGTCTGACGAACCTGGCCGACGATATCGCGCTCTCGCTCGGCGCGTCCGGCGTCCGCATCGCCGCCATCCCGAACAAGATATCCACCGTCGGCATCGAGGTGCCGAACAGGACGATCAGCAGCGTGTACCTGCGCGATATCATCGATTCCCCCGCGTTCCGCAACGCCGACTCGAAGCTGACCTTCGCCATCGGCAAGAACATCAGCGGCGACGCCATCGTTGGGAACATCGCCAAGCTGCCGCATATGCTCGTCGCCGGTACGACCGGCTCCGGCAAGTCCGTGTGCCTCAATTCGCTCATCTTGAGCATCCTCTATAAGGCCACGCCCGACGAGGTCAAGTTTATCATGATCGACCCGAAGATGGTCGAATTCAAGGTCTATAACGGCATCCCGCATCTGCTCGTCCCCGTCGTCACCGAGGCGAAGAAGGCCGCGGGCGCTCTCCAATGGGCCGTGACCGAGATGATGAAGCGCTACCGCCTCTTCTCCGAGACGGGCGCGCGCGACATCGCGTCCTATAACGACTACTGCAATGAGTCGGACGACGACGAGCTCAAGCCGATCCCCGCCATCGTGGTGGTCATCGACGAGCTGGCCGACCTCATGCTCGTCGCCTCCAAGGAGGTCGAGGAGGCGATCTGCCGCGTGGCGCAGATGGGCCGCGCGGCCGGCGTCCACCTCGTCATCGCCACGCAGAGTCCGCGAGCCGACGTCATCACCGGCCTCATGAAGGCGAACATCCCCTCGCGCATCGCGCTGAAGGTCTCGTCCGCGCTCGAATCGCGCATCATCCTCGACGCCGGCGGCGCGGCGGACAAGCTCGTCGGCAACGGCGATATGTTGTACGCGCCCATCGGCGCCTCCAAGCCCATCCGCATCCAGGGCACGTGGGTGTCCGACGCCGAGCGCGAAAATATCGTCAAATTCGTCAAGAAATCCGGCGAGGCGGAGTACGCGCAGGACGTCATCGCGCAGATCGAAAAGGCGGCCGAGGGCAAGCAGAGCTCGAAGCCCGAGCCGGAGAAGGAAGAAGGGAAGAGCGATTTCGACGAGCTGCTGCCGCAGGCGGCGGACGTCGTCTTCGAGCTGGGGCAGGCGTCCGTCTCCATGCTTCAGCGGCGCTTAAAGCTCGGCTATTCGCGCGCCGCGCGCATCGTGGATCAGATGGAGGAGCTGGGCATCGTAGGCCCCTTCGAGGGCTCAAAACCGCGGCAGATACTCATCACGCGCCAGCAGTGGCAGGAGATGCAGTTCATAAACGGCACCGCGCCGACGGAGACGATGCCGACGGCCATGCCGGATCCGGTCGCGCCGGTCGCGCCCGCCGCCCCGGCGTCGCCGCCCGCCGCGCCGGATGTGCCGGAGCAGGACCTGTTTTCGGCGGACGACCTCTTTAGCGAGGAAAAATAAACGCCGGGGGAAGACCCGGAGGAAGAGGCATGTAAACTTATGCACTGTGAAAGAAAAATAACGGACGACCTTTACTGGATAGGCGCGAGCGACCGCCGGCTGTCGCTCTTTGAGGGCGTGTATCACGTGCCGGACGGCGTGTCCTACAACGCCTATCTCCTGCTGGGGGAGAAGACGGCCCTGCTCGACACGGCGGATAAAGCCGTCGCCGGGCAGTTCCTGGAAAATCTCGAGGCCGCGCTTTCGGGCCGGGCGCTCGACTATATCATCGTAAACCACATGGAGCCGGATCACGCCGCGATGCTCGCGGAGGTGAAGAGACGGTGGCCCGGCGCGGTCATCGTCGGCAATGCCAAAACGCTTGCGATGATCGGCCGCTTCTTCGGCGATACGCTCGCCGAGGGCGCTTTGAGCGTGAAGGAGGGCGACGAGATAGACCTCGGCGGCCACGTCCTCACCTTCGTCATGGCGCCGATGGTACACTGGCCCGAGGTCATGGTGACGTACGATAAGACGGCGAGAACGCTCTTTTCCGCCGACGCCTTCGGCACCTTCGGGGCGCTTTCCGGCAACCTCTTTATGGACGAGACGGATTTTTCCCGCCGCTACCTCGACGAGGCGCGGCGCTATTACGCCAATATCGTCGGCAAGTACGGGCCGAGCGTCACGACGCTTTTAAAGAAGGCGTCGGCCCTCCCGATCGACATGATCTGCCCGCTGCACGGCCCCATCTGGCGGCAGAATATCGGGACGATCGTCGATAAGTACGCCAAGTGGGCCGCCTACGAGCCGGAGGACCGCGCCGTCATGATCGCCTGCGCCTCCATCTACGGCAACACGCAGAACGCGGCGGATATCCTCGCCGCGCGTTTAGCCGAGAGGGGCGTGCGGGATATCGTCATGTACGACGTGTCCGTGAAGCATCCGAGCGTCATCGTCGCGGAGGCGTTCCGGTGCAGCCACCTCGTGTTCGCCGCGCCGACCTACAACGCCGGCGTTTTCGTGACGATGGAGACGGTCCTGAACGATATCGCCGCCCACGGCTTGCAGAACCGCGACGTGGCCTTTATTGAAAACGGCTCCTGGGCTCCCATGTCGGGGAAGCTCATGCCCGCGATGATGGAAAAGCTCAAAAACATCCGCGTCATCGCCCCGCCGGTCACGGTGGCCTCCGCCGTGACGGAGGATTGCGCCGAAACGCTCGATAAGCTGGCTGAGACGATCGCCGCGTCGCTGTAAAAGGCAGCCTCCCTTCTTCGGAAGGGAGGCTTTTTTATAACACACAGCCCCGCGCGTCCGTGTGACACGCGGGGCTGTCGTTATTTCTCCGTCGCCTCGGCTTTTTGCCGGAAAAGGCCGTGACGGTTGCAGCAGAAATACAGCCACCGGACACGGTTTATTTTGAAGCGAGCCTCCACCGGGCCCTCGGGATAGAGCTTTACCAGATGAAACCCGTTGTCCGAAACGGCGGCGAGGAAGGACAGATAGTGGTCCTTCGTCATAGGATGCGCGGCCGTGACGTAGTATTCGTCCTCGGAAGGCTCAATGGCAAGCGCATGTTCCCGGTCGCACTCCTCCGCCTCCAGCGGCGGCAGCGTAACGCCGCAGCAGGCGACGGAAGCCCGGCCCGTCGCGTGGATGACGTTGGCGCACAGCGGGCAGACGTAAAACGACGTTTTCAGCATGTTGGCGGCGCGGTTGTCGTTTCGCACGCTCTCGCCGGAGAAAAGCGCCGATACCGAGATGCCCAGCGCGTGAGCCAGCGGCTCTATGAGCGAAATGTCCGGCAGGCCGCGCCCCGTCTCCCATTTGCTGACGGCCTTATCGCTGACGAAAAGGCGCTCGGCGAGCTCCGCCTGCGTAAGGCCCTTGCCTTCCCGAAAGGCGCGGATGGCGCCGCCCGTCACATATCTGTCCATGATGACCCCTCCCATCGCGCCTATCGTATCACGGCGCGGGCGCGGGTGCAACCTACGATGCGAAGACCTCCCCGGAGAGCAGCGTCAGCTTTTCCTCCGCTCCCGTTTCGCCGTTCACGTAGAGGAGGCAGCGGCGGCCGTCCTCGCTCTCGCACTCGAATTCGTGGCAGAGAATCTCGCTTTTGCCGGCCGTTTCGATGACGGCGCGGCCGAAAGAGAGGACGTTCAGGCCCGGCAGGAGCCCGCTCTGCGCCACCTCCGCCGAGACGGACGGCTCGTTTAATTCTCGCTCGCGGTGGCTCATGACGTACCCCTCGGCGGAGAAGGCTACGACGCCGCCCGTGTCGAGCGCGACGGTCACCTCCACGAGATCAGGGTAACAGACGATATCGTCCTGCGCGTGGGTGAACGGCACGGTCACGCAGCCGTCGGATAAGCGCTCGCGGCCGCGCTTTAACGAGTCGTACCCGTGGGAGACGACGAATTTTTCCGCGAGCTTCACGCCGTCCCGGGCGGAGACGATGGCTTCTCCGACGGGGCGGGTGTTCACGATCCGCGTCACGACGCCGCCCGATACGGAGACCTCGCATAAAAGTTCGCCGTGGAGAGAGTACGCCGAGAGCACATAGACGGGGATATCTCCCTCCCGCTTATATTCGACGGTGAATCGCTCCTCCGCGATGCCGGTGAAGGCGGCGATGCGTTCGACGGCCTCTTCCTCGGTGATCTCCGCCGCGTTTTCGAGAAAGGCGGGACGCCGCCCCTCCAGATGCGACGAGAGAGCGCCGTCGTAGGTCAAGGTCGGCAGCGCGGGAAATTCGCTCTCCATGGCGGAAAAGCTGTCGGATATCGACGCGCCCTCCGCGCCGTTTTGCCGCTCAAAGCCGATATCCCCGCTGCGGAGGCCGCCGTAGAGCTCGGATAAGTTATCGGCGAGCAGGCCGGCGCTCTCGGCGAGGGCGGCGAGGTTTTCCCGCTCCTCGTCGGTGAGGGCTTCGCCGCCGGCGGCTTTTTTCGAGAGGGCGCAGGCGTAATCGCCTGTCCGCGAGAAGAAATCGGCCGTTTTGGCGGAGTCGGCGTCTGAAAAGGGGAGCGCCCCCAGCGCGCTTTGCGCTGCTTCCGCCTGGGCGTATGCCTCGGCACAGACGGAGCTGAAAGCGGCGGACGACGAGTGCCGGACGCACGTCAGAAGCGACGTGCGCAGGCTGTCCGACGAGGAAGCCAGCTCCGAGAAAGCGCGCTGATAGCCGAGCTCGATCCGACGCCGATACCCCTCGGATACGGCGTGCTCGCGCAGTATGACCCCGCCAAGGAAAAGAAACCCGGCCAATACGAACGATGCGATCCTGATCTTTGACCGTTTCGACATAAAAAAACGCCCCCCTTGACGGATAATTTCTCCGAAAGAGGGGCTTTTCATACTTTTTCTTGAAAGAAAAAGTATCCAAAAAGAACTTTATGCCGAACGAGGTGCGGCGATGAGTGAAAGCATACAGCCCGGTAACGACGGCTCGGCGGTCAGTTCAGCTTTTCAAGGCCGAGCTTCAGCCGCCGGAGCGTCTCGTCCTTGCCTAAAATATGGCATATCTCCACAGCGCCGCCGGGCGTGACGGCCTTGCCGGCGGCGGCGATGCGTACCGGCCACATGAGCGTCGCGTTTTTGACCTCCAACTTTTCCGCTAAAGAGGCGAGGGCCGCGAGGATGGCTTCGTTATTCCATTCCGTCGCCTCCAGCGCGGGGATGGCGGCCGTAAGCATGGCCTTCGCGCTCTCCGGCGTGCTCTTGGATTTTTTGTGCGTGAAGAGCTCGGCGTCATAATCGGGCAGCGCGTCGAAGAAATCGACCTTCTCCGGTATCTCCGTCAGCTTTTCGCAGCGCTGCTGCAAAAGCGCGGCGATCTCGGAAACGCTGATCGCGGGATTTTTGACCGTCTGCCGGATGTACGGCTCCGCGGCGGCGGCGAAGGCGGCCGGCTCCATGCTGCGGAGATAATGGGCGTTGAAGTAGGTGAGCTTTTCCAGATCGAAGATGGCGGGGGATTTGGAGATGCCGCCGATATCGAAGACCTCCGCAAGCTCGGGAAGCGTGAAAAATTCCCGCTCGGCCATCTCCCCGCGCGGCGACCAGCCGAGCAGCGCCACGTAGTTCAAGATGGCCTGCGTCAAAAAGCCCTGCTCGCGCAGGTCCTCGTAGGAGGGGTCGCCGTGGCGCTTCGACATTTTGTTGTGCGCGTCGCGCATGACGGGGGAGCAGTGGACGTAGACCGGCACGTCCCAGCCGAAGGCCTCGTAAAGAAGATTGTATTTCGGCGTGGAGGAAAGGTATTCGCTCCCGCGCACGACATGGGTGATGCCCATGAGGTGATCGTCGATGACGTTGGCGAAATTGTAGGTCGGCAGGCCGTCGCGCTTCATGAGCACCTGGTCGTCGAGAGTCTTGTTCTCCACCGTGATATCGCCGAAGGAGGCGTCGGAAAACGTCGTCGTGCCCTCGTGCGGGATACGCTGCCGGATGACGTAAGGCTCGCCCTTTTCCACGCGCGCGCGCGCCTCCTCGTAGGAAAGGGAGCGGCAGGGGTCGTCCCCGCGGTCAAAGTCGCCGGAATCCTCCTCGCTCTCGGCCTTCTCGCAGAAGCAGTAGTAGGCGCTGCCCTTTTCCGCCAAGAGCTCGGCGTAGCGGCCGTAGGCGCCGCGGCGCTCGGACTGGATGTACGGCGCGACGGGACCGCCGACGTCCGGGCCCTCGTCGTGCTCAAGGCCGCATTCCTCCATCGTGCGGTAGATGACGTCGGCCGCGTCCTCGACGAGGCGGCTCTGGTCGGTGTCCTCGATGCGGAGGATGAACGTGCCGCCCGCGTGGCGGGCGATCAAATACGTGTAGAGCGCCGTGCGCAGGTTGCCGACGTGCATATAGCCGGTGGGACTCGGCGCGAAGCGCGTGCGGGTTTTACCCTTCGGGATGCGCGCCTCGTTTTCTTCAAACCATTTCATGTCAAGAGACATGCCGGAAGCCTCCTTCATTTTTCTCACATTGTCTTAACTATATAATAGCCGCCGGGAAAATGCAACGGTGAGATTTTTGAAAGATATGTGAATTTTTTATAAAACGCTTGCGGCCCAGGGGCGATTGGGGGTATAATCAGCCTTGTGCCCCGGCGCGCGTCGCTCTGCGGCGGCGCCGGGCGAATGTTTTTTCGTTGAAAGGGCAGGACGTCGCGCCTGCTGTGTATCGAGAGGCGTATCAAGTGAAAAAGCAACTTCTGCGCGGGGGGCTGTACTATATGCAGTTCCCGCTGTCGATCCTGTTTATGGAGCTCGTGCTGGCGCTCTATTGCTTCGGCGGGCTTTTCGGGATGGGCATCCTCTATACGTTTCTTTTCTCCGTCGTTTTCGGCGGCGTGGCCATGCTGGTCTCCTCCGTCTGGAGCCGGGGCGTCAACCGGGCGGTCTCGATCGTCCTGTATGCGGTCATCACGGGCGTTTTCGTCGGGCAGATCATTTATTTTACGATCTTCCGGACCTTCACGGGCTTTTACGCGCTGGCGCTCGCGGGGAACGCTGTGGGCGAATTCGCGGATCAGGCGCTTGCCGGGGCGTGGACGGCCAAGTGGGCCCTGCTGCCGACAATGCTGCCGCTGGTGCTGCAACTCGTCTTCGGGAAGCGTCTCCAGCCGGAAAAGCCGCTGAAGCCCATATGGTTCGCGGTGGGGTTTCTGGCGCTCGCGGGCGTCCAGTTCGGCACCGTGGCGCTCATAGGGCTCAATTCCGGCGGGATACTGTCCTATCGTTATGTGTATTACGACACTTATTCGCCGCTTTTGTCGACGCCGCGCTTCGGTATGCTCACGACGATGCGTCTGGAGCTGCGGGAGGCGATCCGCGAGCGGGGGAACGTCGATATCGACAAGATCATCGACGAAAACCTCCCGACGGTGACGCCGCCCGATTTGAGCGAGCTGCCGTCGCCCTCGCCGTCTCCCTCGGCGGAGCCGACGCCGGTCGTTTACGGCGACAATGTGATGGATATCGATTTCGATAAGCTGATCGAAGACGAGACCGACCCGGATATCCGGGCCATGCACGAATACGTTTCGGCGCTGACGCCGACGAAAAAGAACGCCTATACCGGCCTTTTCGAGGGGAAAAACCTCATCTGGATCGTGGCCGAGAGCTACTGCGGCGGCGTCCTCGACGAGACGCATACGCCGACGCTCTGGCGTCTCGCGCACGAGGGCTTCGTGTGCCGCAACTTCTATAACCCGATCTGGTACGGCTCGACGAGCGACGGGGAATTCACGACGCTCACCGGCCTTCTCCCCAAATCCGGCAATTTGAGCTTCCGCCAGTCGTCCGGCAATTATATGCCCTTCGGCTTCGGCTGGCTGCTGGGGGAAAAGGGCTATGTGACGAAGGCGTATCACGACCATACCTACACCTATTACGACCGCGACAAGAGCCACCCCAACCTCGGCTACGATTACGTCGGCGTGGGCAACGGCCTGGAGGTGACGAAACAGTGGCCGGAGTCGGACGTCGAGATGATCGACGCGACGACGCCGGACTATATCGATGCGGAGCATTTCCACGTCTACTATCTGACTGTGAGCGGCCATATGCTCTACACCTTCGACGGGAACATGATGGCGCGAAAGCACCAGGACGAGGTGGCGGACCTGCCGTATTCCGAGCCGACGCGGGCGTATATCGCGTCCATGATGGAGACGGACCGGGCCATGGAGCTGCTGCTTCAGAGGCTGGAGGAGGCCGGACGATTGGAGGACACGGTCATCGTTTTCTCCGGCGACCACTACCCTTACGCGCTCGAGCCGGCGCAGCTGGAGGAGATCGGCCTGCCGAACGACAATTTCGAGCTTTACCGCTCCTCGCTTATCTTCTGGTGCGCCGGCATGGAGACGGAGTATATCGACAAGGTCTGTTCTCCCATCGACATCATGCCCACGCTGGCCAACCTTTTCGGGCTGGAGTACGATTCGCGGCTCGTGTCGGGCCGGGATATCTTCTCCGACGCGCCGGGCCTCGTCGTCTTCAATAACAGAAGCTATATCACCGATCTCGGCCGCTACAATTCCGTCACCGACGTTTTTGAGCCGGCGGAGGGCGCCGAGGCGCCGGAGGGCTATCCCGCCGCCATGCTCAAGGCTGTGAACGAGAAGTTCGATTTCGCCGCGAACGTCATCCGAAAGGATTATTACGCCGCGGTTTTCGGAGAGGAGCGCGACTGAAACGGACAGACGATTCGAGAGGACGGAAATACTGCTCGGCTCCGACGCGCTCGCGCGTCTCCGGGAGAGCCGCGTGCTGCTCTTCGGGCTGGGCGGCGTCGGCTCGGCCGCGTTCGAGGCGCTCTGCCGCGCCGGCGTCGGCCATCTGACGGTCGTCGACGGCGACGCCGTGGATATCACCAACATAAACCGGCAGATATTGGCGCTCACCTCCACGGTGGGCATGAGAAAGACGGAGGCCGCGCTCCGGCGCGGACGCGATATAAACCCCGAGGCGGAGATCGTCGCCATGGACCGCTTCGTGACGGCGGAGGATATCCCGTCGTTCGACCTCGCGTCGTTCGATTTCGTGCTCGACGCGATCGACACCGTCTCCTGCAAGATTATTCTTGCGGAGGCGTGCGCGAAGGCGGGCGTCCCGCTCATCGCCAGCATGGGCACGGGGGGCAAGCTCCATCCGGAAAAGCTGCGCCTCGGCGACATTTACGAGACGAGCGGCTGCCCGCTCGCCCGCGTGATGCGCAAGGAGCTGCGGAAACGCGGCGTCGCGCATCTGCGCGTCGTCTGGTCGCCGGAGGAAGCGTCCTGCGCCGGCGGAGCGAAATTTGCCAAAAGGGGAGACGCGGTCAGCCCCGGCACCGTGTCCTTCGTACCGCCGACGGCCGGGTATCTGATGGCCGCAGAGGCGGTCCGCCGACTGGCCGGAGTGCGGGAGCAGGCCGCGCGCTGAAAAAAGCCGTATCAGGCCAAAAAACGGGCTAAAAAACTTTTAAAAATACTTGACTTGAAAAAGGATTGTAAATATAATATGAACTGTTGCACACAATCGGTACCTTCGGATGATTTGGAGCGGAGATGACGGATCACAGCACACTTTCCGACGAGCAGCTCTGGCACATGGCCGCTTCGGGCGACGATGCGGCGGAGGCGTCGCTGGTGGAGCGATACGTCCGGCTCGTCAAGATCTGCGCCCGCCCGCTTTTCCTGGCGGGGGGAGACGGGGAGGATCTGACGCAGGAGGGCCTGCTGGGCCTTTTGTCGGCCGTCAGACGCTTCAGTCCCGAAAAGGACGCGTCTTTCCGGACCTTCGCCGAGCACTGCATCCGCAACCGCCTCTATACGGCGGTGAGGACGGCCGCACGCTCCAAGCACGGGCCGCTCAACGATTCGCTGCCCATTGAGGCGGCCGCCGCCGGAGAACGGCTGATCGCCGCGGCGGAGCAGCGCGACCCGGAGGAGCTCATCATCTCGCGGGAGCGCGTCGACGAGATCGAGGGCGCGGCGAGGAGCATGCTCTCCGGCTTCGAGGCGGAAGTGCTGGAGCTCTATTTGCAGGGCTGCTCCTATCAGGAGATCGCGGAAAAAACCGGCAGGACCGTCAAATCGGTCGACAACGCCGTGCAGCGCTTGCGAAAAAAGCTCTCGGCGTACTTATCCAGGCGTTAATCAGTTTAACTGATCGCAAATACAGCCAAAAGGCAATTTAGCAAAAGTGAGGATTCAATCAACATGTACACTGACAAGACTCTTACGTGCAAGGAATGCGGCAATGAATTCGTTTTCACGGCCGGCGAGCAGGAATTCTATGCTGAAAAAGGCTTCCAGAACGAGCCGCAGAGATGCAAGGAATGCCGCAACGCCCGCAAGAACGCGGCCCGCGGCCCCAGGGAGTACTTCACGGCTACCTGCGCTGCCTGCGGCGGCGAGGCGAAGGTCCCCTTCGAGCCCAAGTCCGATCGCCCTGTCTATTGCAGCGACTGCTTTGCCAGGATGCGCGAGGGCAACTGAATACCGACGTAAGATCGTGATTAAAAAAAGAGGCTGTTGCAGCGATGCAGCAGCCTCTTTTTTCAGCTTGTCAAAAAAGCCTCGCAGAGTTTCGCGCCCGCAGGCGCGAAATAGAGTCAAATCCATGTTTTCCGGGAGCATGTATCACGGAAAACATACTTTACAGCCCGCAAGTGTGCGACCGAAGGGAGTGCGCGCAGCGGGCTGCTTCCTTTCTCCGGCGAGAGCCCAGCGTCAGCGGGTCTCGCCGGAAGTGTGTCATACGAAGAGCTCCAGCGCGTAGACGGTCACGCAGCAGGCGGCCGCGACGGGGAAGAGCCCGCCGCCGAACCAGGCGACGGCGACGCCCACGATGAGCGCGGCCACGCCGGAAAGGAGCGTCTGCGTGGCGTTCACCATGGCGGGGAAGGTCATCACGGCGAGCGTGACGTAAGGCACGTAATAGAGAAACGAGCGGATAAAGGGGCTGGTGATCGGCTTCCGCAGGAGCGTCATGGGCGCGACGCGGATTGCATAGGTGACGGCGGCCATCACAAGCAGGTAGAGGTAGATGTTATGCGTCATGTGTCAGCCTCCTCCTCTGTTCGGGCCTTCGCCCCGGCCGGGAAAAAGAAGGCGGCGGCGGCCGAGATGACGACGGTCAGGATGATGGTGCGGATGCCCTCCGACAGCGCGGAGACGCCGGGAATGACGCCGGCGGCCCAGCTCGCTAAAAAGCTGCACAGCACGAGGCCGGCCACGACTTTGTCCTTTTTGGCGGCGGGGATGATGACGGCGAGGAACATGCCGTAGAGCGCGACGCTCAAGGCGCTCACGACGCTTATGGGTAAAAGCTGCCCCGCGACGACGCCGAGCGCGGTGCCGACGGCCCAGCAGGGACTGGCGACGCAGATCGCGCCGTACATGTAATACGGCTTCAAAAAGCCCGGCCGCCCGATCGTGACGGCGAAGAGCTCGTCCGTGATGAAATAGCTCATCAGCAGCCGGTGGCGCAGGGAGGACGCGGGGGACATTCGCTGGCTCATGGCAAAGCTCATGAGCAGATACCTCGCGTTGGCGATGAGCGTGACGAGCGCCATTTCCCAGTAGGCGGCGTTCGCGGCGATGAGCGTGATCGCGGCGTACTCGCCGGCGGAGGCGTGCCCGAGAAAGCTGATGAGAAGCCCCTGAAAGGCGTTGAAGCCGGCGCTTTTTGCCGCGATGCCGAGCGAAAAGGAGACGGCGAAATAGCCGAGTCCGATGGGGACGCCGGCTTTGAGGCCCTGAAGGAACAGCACCCTGCGGGACAATATAATCTTTCTGGGCTCAGGTCGTGTAAGGGACATCATTCGCCTCCTCTGTGCTTTTCAGCAGGTCGATAACCTAAACAGTATAGCACCTCGGAAGAAGTCCGTAAAGACAAAAAACGGCCTTGCGGCCGTTTTTCAGTTTGTAGATCAAGGGGAAAAGGGGAAATGCCTCGCAGAGTTTTTCGCCTTCATAGGCGAAAAAGAAAGTTTGATCCGTTTTTTCCGGGAGCATGTATCACGGAAAAAACACTTTACAGCCCGCAAACGTGCAAATCGGCCTTCTCACGCGGCCGATTTGTGCGCTGCCGCGGGCTGCAAGCCTTTCGGACGACGAAGCCCATCGGCTTTGTCGTCCGATTAAAAAACGGCCTTGCGGCCGTTTTTTAATCGGGGAACGCCAACCCCTGCATGAAGCCGTCGAACGCGGCGGACTGGATATCCCCCGCGATGACGCGGCCGCGGTATACGATCACGTCCGCCACGACCGCGCCCTCCTCGCCGGGGTAGTTCGTCACCTCATAGGAATAGCGCGTCGCCTCGCAGCCGGCGTATTTCGTCAGGTCGAAGCCCTGCGCGAGCTGAAGCTCATTGTACTGCGCGTAGACCTCGCTGAACTTATAAGGGATGACGACGGTCTGCTCCTCCAGCGGCTCGCGCTCTATTTTCCAGCCGAGCGATTCGAGGAATTCCACGCGCTGCTCATTATCCCGGGCCACGGCGGAAAAGGCCCCGGCGCTTTGGACGTTTTTTCCGCCGGCCAGCAGGATGATGCAGCAGAGCAGAGCGCCCAGCAGCAGCACGAGCGCGACGGCCTTTCCTTTGCTGAATTTGGCGGTGAAGATGAACATATCCCGGTACCTCCCTGCGTTTTCTACGTGATACCTATTCATTTCCGCGCGCATTTATGATACAATCCGGGAAACGAAAGAGCGCGGGAGGGAAGATTATGGCGGACGTGAGACTGGAAAAGCTGGCGGCGGATATCCTCGGTATCTCGCGGCGCGAGGCGAAGGCCGCCGTGAAGGCCGGGCGCGTCTCCGTCGGCGGCGTGGTGTGCACGCGGCCGGATATGCGTGTAGACCCGGCGGCGGGCGTCGCTATAGACGGCCGCGCGGCCGTCTGGCGCGAGCATCGCTATGTCATGCTCTATAAGCCCGCCGGCGTGCTCTCCGCCACGGAGGACAGGTCCGTCAAAACGGCCGTCGATCTCCTGCCAGAGACCTACCAGCGTGCCGGGCTCTTCCCGGCGGGGCGGCTCGACCTCGACTCGGAGGGGCTCCTCCTGCTGACGGACGACGGGGACTTCTGTCATAACGTCATCTCTCCGAAAAAGAACGTGGAGAAGGTGTATTATATAGAGACGGACGCGCCCCTCACGGAAGCCGACGAGGCCGTTTTCGCCGCGGGCGCGCCCATGGGCGGCGGCGAGACGGCGAGACCTGCGAAGCTGAAGCGCCTCGGGGGCACGCGCGCGCTCGTGACCGTCTCGGAGGGGAAGTACCATCAGGTCAAGCGCATGGTCGCCGGTACGGGCAAAACGGTGACGTATCTGAAGCGGCTGAAGATCGGCGGGCTCGAGCTCGACTCATCGCTCGCCCCCGGGGAATACCGCGAGCTGGAACGGGATGAGGCGTTTCAAGTTTTTTGGGGAAAATGACGAAAAAAGACCGTTTTTTTACGGATTACTATTGAAAAAAGGCGCGAAAAAGGTTATTATGTAAAGTGAGTTTGCTATGGGAACCGGCAGCAGACAGGTACCGGCTGCCCGCGCAGCGGCCAGCGACAGCCCTTTTGCTGCTTTTTGAAAGGGTGGTAACTTCATGGCATACAGATTTTTCCAGAGCGTTATCGTGCAGATGAAAAACGCGACCGACCGGGAGATCGGGGTCCTGGACGACAGCGGCCTCGTCCTCGCGAGCAGCGAGCTTTCGCTCATCGGCAGGCGGTCCAATGTCCCGGACGCCGACGCGGCAGAGGGGGAGACCTACACGCAGGGCGGCCGGACCTTCCGCAAGGTGACGGGCCGCGATTCGCGTACGGTGTACCGCGTGTATGTGGACGGCACGGACGAGCTTTCGCGGAGCCTCTGCGTCATGGCGTCCGTCGCTATCTACGAGGCCATCCTCCGCTATGAGGAGAAGTACGACAAATCCACGCTCCTCAAGAACATCATCACGGACAACATCCTGCCGAGCGATACCTATGCCCACGCGAAAGAGCTCGACTTTTCCGAGGACACCTCGCGAGGGGTGTTCCTCATCCGCTTATCCGAGCGGAGCGAGGGGCTCATAGAGGCCGTGCAGGCCGTTTTCCCGGACAAATACCGCGATTTCGTGCTCTCCATGAGCGAGACGGACGTCGTGCTCATCAAGGAGCTTCAGGCGTCTGCGGAGACGAAGGAGATACAGAAGATCGTCACGGCCATCGAGCAGGCGCTCACGCCGCGTTTTTCAGTCACTATCGGCATCGGCGCGCCGGCGCGCAACATCCGCGAACTGGCCGACCGCTACAAGGAGACGCAGATGGCCATCGAGATCGGGCGCGTCTTCGACCCGGACAAGACGGTGCTCGATTACGAGAGCCTCGGCCTCGGGCGGCTCATCTATCAGCTCCCGACGACGCTGTGCGAGATGTTCCTTTCGGAGATATTCAAGAAGAATCCGATCGACTCGCTCGATAAGGAGACGCTCTCCATCATCGACCGCTTCTTTGAGAACAATCTCAACATCTCCGAGACCTCGCGCAAGCTGTTCGTCCACCGCAATACGCTGGTGTACCGGCTGGGCAAGATCAAAAAGCTCACGGGACTCGATCTGCGCGAGTTCGACCAGGCCATCGTCTTCAAGGTCGCGCTGATGGTCAAAAAATATCTTGACGCAAAGAAAGCGTAGGTTGCTGCTATGGTCCAGATGAAAGACGTCTTCAAGACGTATGAAAACGGAACGAAAGCCCTAAAGGGCGTCAATATCGACATAAAGGACGGGGAATTCGCCTTCCTCGTGGGGCCGTCCGGCTCGGGCAAATCCACGGTCATCAAGCTCATCACGGGCGAGATCGCCGCGACGGACGGCAAGGTCGAGGTCAACGGCTTCGACCTGAACAGCATGAAATTCTCCCAGATGCCGAAGCTGCGGCGCTCGCTCGGCGTCATCTTTCAGGATTTCCGGCTCATCGAGGACAAGACCGTCTTCGAGAACGTGGCCTTCGCCATGCGCGTCGTCGGCGCCACGAACAAGGAAATAAAAAAGCGCGTGCCGTATGTGCTGGAGCTCGTCGGGCTGGAGCGGAGCGTCAAATGCTACCCGCGGGAGCTCTCCGGCGGCGAGCAGCAGCGGGCCGCCGTGGCCCGGGCGCTCGTGAATAACCCGCGTATGATCATCGCGGACGAGCCGACCGGCAATCTCGACCCCGCGCGCAGCCTGGAGCTCATGATGCTGCTCGAGAAGATCAACGAGCTCGGCACGACCATGCTTGTCGTGACGCACGAAAAGGAGCTCGTGAACCGCTTCTCCAAGCGCGTCATCGCCATCGACGGCGGTCGAATCATCAGCGACGGAATGGACGGATATTACAGCTATGAGACGTAACAATTTCGGATATTACATCAAAGAGGGCACAAGCAGCATCTTCCGGCACGGCTTCATGTCGGTCGCCTCGATCTGCATCATCGTGGCCTGCCTTATCATCATGGGGAGCTTTGCGCTCCTGGCCCTGAACGTGCGGTCGATCATCAGCACGCTGGAGAGCGAGAACCAGATCCTCGCGTATGTGGACGACGCGGTCTCCGAATCGGACGCGCGGGCTTTGCAGTCCGCCATCGAGCGGCTGCCGAACGTGCAGTCCGCGCATTTCATCTCCAAGGATACCGCTTTCCAGAGCTTTAAGGACCAGTATGAGGACAAGGAATTTTTGGAGGATATGGAGTCCTCCGTCCTGCGGCATCGCTTCATCGTCTACGTGGACGACATCGCCCAGATGCAGGAGACGCAGGAGGCTCTGCGCGGAATCCAGGGCATCGCCAAGGTCACGGCGCATCTCAAGATCGCGCAGGGCTTCATCACCGTCCGCAACGTCGTATCGGCCGTGTCGATCGTGCTGGTGCTCGTGCTGCTCGTCATTTCTCTCTTCATCATGTCGAACACGATCAAGCTGACGACCTTTGAGCGGCGCGAGGAGATTGCCATTATGAAAATGGTGGGCGCGACGAGTTCGTTTATCCGATGGCCCTTTGTGGTCGAGGGCATGATCCTCGGCTTCCTCGGCGCGGTCATCGCCTATCTGATACAGTGGGGACTTTATCAGGTCATCGCCGATAAGCTCGTCGGCAACACCGGATTGAGCTTTCTGCGCGTGCTGCCGTTCTCTTACGCCGCGGTGCCGATGTGCGTCGTTTTCCTTGTGATCGGCCTCGGCGTCGGCGTCATCGGCAGCTCGACCGCTATACGCAACTACCTGAAGGTGTGACGAACTGCCATGAAATTTCCCAAAACCGTTATACGCGTCATCGCCATCCTGCTGGCGGTGCTGATGGCCGTGGCGATCCTCCTGAGCGTCATCGGCTCCGGCGCGTCCGCGGCCTCGGAGGAGGAGCTCGCGCGGTTGCGGCAGATGCAGACGCAGCTCAATCAGGAAAAGCGCGATTTGCAGGCGCGCGTCTATGATCTGGAGGAAAAGGGCGCGTCGCCCCTGGACGTTAAGGCGGCGATGGACGAGCGCGTCAGCCTGACGGGCAGCGAGCGGGACAACCTCGCCGCGCAGGTGGAGGCCGGGGGGCGGCTCATCGCCGAAAAAGAGGATGAGATCGCCGAGTGCCGGCGGCGGGAGCAGGAGAGCTTCGACCTTCTGAAAACGCGCGTGCGCCGGATGGAGGAGAGCGGCGCGGCCGCCTACTGCGAAATACTGTTTCATGCCGCCGATTGGACGGACCTGCTGGCGCGGGTGGATTACATACAGGAGATCATGCAATACGACGAGAGCGTGCGCCAGTCGCTTCGGCGCGCCCGAGCCGCCACGGAGGAGGCCGTAGAGGCCCTGGAGGCGGCGAAGGAGGAACGGGAAGCCACGCGCGCGCTGCTCGACGAGAAGGAAGAGGAGCTGCGGGGGGAAGTCGAGAACGTCTGCCGCTACGTCGCGGGGCTGGAGAGCTCGCCGGACAGCTACGCTTCGCTTGCAGCCGAGCGGGAGGCCGCCGAAAAGGAGCTGCTGCGCGCTATCGAAACGGCGGCGGCGGAGACGGATCGCCTGCGGCCCGTTTCCAGTACCGGGACCTATATCTGGCCCTCGGCCGACAGCCGCCTCGTCACCAGAGGGTTCGGCGGATGGACGCATCCGGAATTCGGCGTGTACCGCGTGAGCTACGGCATCGACGTGGCCGCCGGGTACGGCACCAGCGTCATGGCCGTGGACGGCGGCGTCGTCGTCACGGCGGAATACAGCAGCGTCTACGGCGACTACGTCGTCCTGACGCACGGGAACGGCCTGAGGACGCTGTACGCGCACTTGAGCCATCTCTACGTGTCGCCCGGCGATACCGTGACGCAGGGAAGCGTCGTCGGACTGGTCGGGGCCTCGGGCCTCGTATCGGAGCCGTACCTGCATTTTGAGGTGATCCGCAGCGGCGCGAAGGTCGATCCGCTCGGCTATTATACGAATTATCAGTTGGCGGAATAAAACATCAACGCCCCCGTACACTGTACGGGGGTGTTTTTATGCTGGCGTTGGTGGAAACGGGGAAGACGGCGGGCCGAAGAGCGCAGATAAACGAAGGCCGGCTCGGCGGCGCGCGGGTCCTGCTCGTCGTGATACCGGAGCGGGCGGCGAAAAGACCGCGCCGACTGGAGAAGCTCTGCCGCGCCGCGGCGGCGCGGGCAGAGGAGCTCGGCGCTTCCGCCGTCTGCTTCCGCGAGGATTTTCCGGAAAGCGAGGCGTTCGCCCGGCAGGGGATCGCCGCGCTGTCGGAGCGCCCGCTGCTGGAAAGAGCGGCCGCGGAGATATTGGCGCTCTCGTCGCCGGAGGGAGTCTGCGCCGCCGTTTTCTGCGCCGCCGTCACGGAGGCGGTCAAGAGGACCGTCCGGGCGCTGACGGAGAGCTTCCGCTATGTGCTGCTGTGTACGCCGGGGTGCCGGACAGGGCTGGTGCGCGAGGTTGGCGAGCGGCTCGGCGCCTCGATCGTGGAAAACGGCCCCATGCTCGAAAGGGCGGGCGCGGCCGTCTTCTTCGATGTGCCGCCGCATGACGTCGCCCTGCCGGACGGCTGCGCCGCGCTCTTTCTTACGGGCGCGCAGCCGGAGAACGTCACAGGCGGCCGGGAGATCGGGGAGGCGCGCTTCTCATCTCCGCCGGAGATCGAGGCCGACCTTCCGGAGGGCTATCCGAGAAACGTGCTGCTGGCGTATCTCACAGCCGCCGGGGTGCCCGGGGCCGAGGCGATCCGGCCGGTAGTATGAAAAAATGGCCGCCCCCGGAGGGGCGGCCATTAGCCTTGCAGCGGTGCTCATCGGGAACTTACAGCAGACCCGCGTTTTTGAGCGAAGCCTTGAGCTTTTCGAGGTTGGCCGGGGCCATCTCCCAGAGGGGGAGGCGCAGCGGACCTACGTCGTAGCCCATCAGGTTCATCGCGGTCTTGACCGGGACGGGATTTACCTCGATGAAGAGCGTGGCGAACAGGTCGGCGTAGCGGAAATACAGCTCGGAGGCGGCGTCGAAGTCCTTCTCCAGACAGAGGCGGCAGAGCTCGGCGAGCGTGCGCGGCATGATGTTCGACGCCACCGATATGACGCCTTTCGCGCCGAGCGCCATCATGGGGACGGTGTTGTCGTCGTTGCCGCTCCAGATGTTCAGCTCGTCGCCGCAGGCGGCGCGGGTGCGGGAGAAGAGGGAGAAGTCGCCGGACGCCTCCTTGACGCCGTTGATGTTCGGATGCTGCGACAGGACCTTGTACGTGTCCACCGTGATGCCGATGCCGGTGCGGCTCGGCACGTTGTAGACGATCATCGGTACGTCCACGCGGTCGGCCACGTAGGTGAAATGCTGCACGAGACCGGTCTGCGAGGTCTTGTTATAATAGGGCGTCACCATGAGGATGCCGTCCACGCCGCTTTTTTGGGCGCTTCTGGCGAGGCGGATCGACGTCATGGTGTCGTTGCTGCCGACGCCGGCGACGACCTTCATGCGCCCGGCCGTCTTTTTTACGCAGTAGTCGACCAGCGCCTCGTGCTCGTCGAGCGGCTGTGTGGCGTTCTCGCCGGTGGTGCCGCAGACGACGATGGCGGCCGTGCCGTTTTCGGCCTGCTCGTCGATGAGCCGGCCCATTTTATCCAGGTCGACAGCCGCGCCGTCCTTCGTGAAGGGCGTGACGATGGCGGTGCCGGAGCCGGTAAAGATCGGAGTTTTCATAGGATAGTCCTTTCCACGCCTCGGATGACGTTGGTATTATCGCTATCATTATATTCCAACAAAATACGATGTAAATGGCGCAAGGTGCTTGTAATATTGCAAAAAGTGCTATATAGTATGGACGGGGTGAAAACTATGACCGACAGCGATAAAAAGGGCTATCTGAACGAGGATTTCCGCCTGTTCCATCTGTGCGACACGCTCGGCGGAGGGAGCGCCCTCCACTACCACGATTTCGACAAGCTGGTCTTTTTCCTCTCGGGGCGCGTGGATTATTACGTGGACGGGAAGGGCTACCCGCTCCGCAGCGGCGATCTGCTGCTCGTGCGGCGGTACGCGCTGCACCGGGCGGAGATCGGTGTATCGGAGCCGTATGAGCGTGTGATCGTCTATATAGGCCGGGCGTTCGAGGAAAAAAACAGCACGGAAAACACGCGCCTGCGCCGCTGCTTCGACCGGGCGGCCGAAAGGGGGGCGTGCCTGATAAGGCCGGAAGCGTCCGCTCTGCGCCTAATCCGCTCGCTGCTCGGTAAGGTCGAGGGAGAACCCCGGGACGCTTACGGCGCGGACGTGCTTTCGAGGGCGGCGCTGGCGGAATTATTGGTTTACATAAATCGAATGGAGCCGACCGGCCCGATCGAGACGGGTCCCGCCCTGCGCGCCGCCGACGGGCGGATCGAGGAGACGCTGCGATATATCGACGAGCACCTCACGGAAGACCTCTCCGTCGGGGCGCTGGCCGCGCGGTGCTATTTCAGCCGCTATCACTTCATGCGCCTCTTCCGCGAGGCGACGGGGAAGACGGTCCACGAGCATGTGCGCGAGAGGCGACTGATGAACGCGGCCCGCCTCCTTATGCGCGGAGAAGCCGCCGGACGCGCGGCGGCGGCCAGCGGCTTCGGGGATTATTCGGCCTTCGAGCGGGCGTTCCGGCGCGAATTCGGCTGCGCGCCCTCGCGCTTCAGAGAAAGAGGTATAACAGGGCTGCCTGAACGAGAATGATAACGGGGACGCCGATGAAGAAGGAGGCGTGCTTCGTCTTGTGCCGAAACAGGTACATCCCGGCCCAGACGCCGGGCGACCCGCCGAAGACGGCGAGCGTGAACAGGACGGCCTCCGGCACGCGCCGCCTGCCTTTTTTCTTTGATCGCGCCTTGTCCGCGCCCATGACGACGAGGGAGACAAGTGAAATGAGGATTATGTAAACTATAAGATATTTCATGGTGAGCTCCTATGTAATGGCGGCGTGAGCCGCCTTGGTCTCGTTGGAAAATCAAGCCTCGCCGCCTGTGATCTCGCGCTCGCGGAAGAGCAGGGAGATACACCAGAGCGCACCCAGCGCCACGAGCGTGTAGACGACACGGCTGACGGCGGCGGTCTGTCCGCCGAACAGGTACGCCACGACGTCGAATTTGAAAAGGCCGACGGAGCCCCAGTTCAGCCCGCCGATAATGACGAGCACGAGCGCGATTCGGTCGATGAGCATAAGCGGTCACGTTCCTTTCGTTGCGTTATGCCTCTACTATACCACGTTTTCACAGGATTATACTAAAATAGTGCTTTAAAAAAGCGTTCTCCTGTGATAAAATAAATCTCAATCGTTTCTCAAAGGAGGATTGGGGCCATGAAAGAGATTTTACGGCTTCTGGAAAAAGACGCGCGCTTTACGCCGAAGCAGCTTGCGGCGATGACGGGCGAGCCGCAGCGGAAGGTCGAGGAATATATCGCCGCGGCGGAAGCGGACGGCACGCTCCTCGGGTATTCCGCCATCGTGGACTGGGACAAGGTGGAGAGCGACAACGACACGGTGACCGCCCTCATCGAGGTCAAGATATCCCCGCAGCGCGGCGACGGCTTCGACCGCATCGCGGAGCGGATATACCAGTATGAGGAAGTGGAGAGCCTGTATCTCATGTCCGGCGCGTTCGACCTGGCGGTATTCATGACCGGGCGCACCATGAAGGACGTTTCCCACTTCGTTTTCGCCTGCCTCGCGCCTATAGAGGGCGTCACGGCGACGGCCACGCATTTTATCATGAAGAAATATAAGGAAAAGCACCGTATTTTTGAAAAACAGGAGGAGCAGGAAGACAGACTGCTGTTCGTATGATGGATTATGATTCTCTGCTGTCCGGCTCGGTGAAGTCGCTGAAGCCGTCCGGCATCCGAAAATTTTTCGATATTCTCGCCGAGAAGCAGGACGCCATCTCCCTCGGCGTAGGCGAGCCGGATTTCGTGACGCCGTGGCATGTGCGCGACGCCGGCATCTACTCGCTCGAAAAGGGCTTTACGAAATACACCTCGAACGCCGGTATGACGGAGATGCGGCGCGAGGTGTCCAAATACCTCTACCGCCGCTTCTCGCTGGAGTACGATCCGATGAAGCAGGTGCTCGTCACCGTCGGCGGCAGCGAGGCGATCGACCTTGCGATCAGGGCGACGGTGGACCCCGGAGACGAGGTCATCATCCCCGTGCCGTCGTTCGTCTGCTACGGGCCGATCACGACGCTGGCGCACGGCGTGCCGGTCTTCGTCGAGACGAAGGCCGAAAACGAGTTCCGCCTCACGCCCGAGGAGCTCAAGGCGGCCATCACGCCGAAAACGAAGCTGCTCGTGCTGCCGTTCCCCAATAATCCCACCGGGGCTGTCATGGAGCGGAAGCATCTGGAGGCGCTGGCCGACGTGCTGCGCGGCACGGATATCCTCGTCCTCTCGGACGAAATTTACGCGGAGCTCTCCTACGGCGTGCATCACACCTCCATGGCGAACCTGCCCGACATGTACGAGCGGACGATCGTCGTCAACGGCCTTTCCAAATGCTACGCCATGACGGGCTGGCGCATGGGCTACGTCTGCGCGCCGAAGGAGATCATCGCGCAGATGCACAAGATACACCAGTATTGCCTCATGTGCGCGCCGACCGTCAGTCAGTACGCCGCCATCGAGGCGCTCCGCAACGGCGACCGCGATATCGAGATGATGCGCGAGGAGTACGACCGCCGGAGGCGGTATCTCGTGGACGGCCTCAACGAGCTGGGGCTCCCTTGCTTTGAGCCGAAGGGCGCGTTTTACGCGTTCCCCAGCATTGCCGGCACGGGCCTTACGTCGGAGGATTTCTGCGAACGCCTCCTGATGGAAAAGTCCGTGGCCGTCATCCCGGGCACGGCCTTCGGCGACGGGGGCGAGGGCTTCGTCCGCGTCTGCTACGCGTCGTCGGTCGAGCGTCTGTCCGAGGCGCTTTTACGACTGAAGCAGTTTTTGCTGTCTATATAAATACAAAAGCCATTCAACAGGAGGATACAGATGAAATATGTACTCGTTATCGGCGACGGCATGGCCGACGATCCGATCCAGATGCTGAAAAACAAGACGCCGCTGCAGCAGGCGAAGACGCCCGCGCTCGACGAGCTGGCCAAAAAGGGCAAGGTCGGCAGCGTCACGACCGTCCCGGAGGATGTCCCCGCCGGGAGCGACACCGCGATCCTGTCCATCTTCGGCTGCGATCCGCGCACCTGCTACGCAGGCCGCGCCCCGCTGGAGGCGGCCGCGAACGATATTGAGATGAAGCCCGGCGACGTCGCCTTCCGCTGCAATCTCATTTCTCTGGACGACTCGCCCTTCTGGATCAGTCTTCGGAAGCTCGAATCCCACAACGCGGGCAATATCACGCCGGACGAGGCGGACGCGCTCATCGAATGGCTGTTTTACGAGAGCGAACTGGCGCCGCTGGCTTACCATGACGGCATGACCATTCATCCCGGCCACTCCTTCCGCCATATCGTCGTCATGGAGCAGGGCGCCGATAAGATCAAGGGCCTGAATCTCATCCCGCCGCACAACCACCTCGGCGAGAAGGTGGACGTCCTGATGCCGAGCGGCAACCCGTATTCCGAGCGCCTCAAGAATTTCCTCTCCATCGCGGCGGAGCAGCTCCCCATGCACCCCATCAACCTGAAGCGCCGCGCCGAGGGCAAATTGCCCGCCAACGGCATCTGGTTCTGGGCCCCCGGCACGGCCGTGGAGCTCCCGAAATTCAAGGACACCTACGGGCTGGACGGCGCCGTCGTCTCCGCCGTGCCGATTTGCCGCGGCATCGGCACGCTCCTCGGCCTCGAGCGGGTCGACGTGGAGGGCGCGACCGGCGATATAGGCACCAATTACGACGGCAAAGCGGACGCCGCGCTGGAAAAGCTCAAGCAGTACGATTTCGTCGCCGTGCACATAGACGCCCCGGACGAGTGCTCGCACGAGGGCGACCTCTTCGGCAAGATCGAGGCCATCGAGCATATCGACGGCGTCGTGAAGCGCCTGAAGGACGGTCTCGACAAGACCGGCGAGGACTACCGCATCCTCGTCTTGAGCGACCATAAGACGCTGCTCTCTAACCGCGCGCACGATAGCGGCGACGTGCCGTATATGCTCTATGACAGCCGCGTGGACACGGGCGCGGGCCTGCCGTTCGACGAAGCGAGCGGCGCGAAGGGCGAGCATCTCGGCGACGCTGCGAAGCTGATGGGCATCCTGCTCGAAAAGTAACGTGGAAGCCAACGTCAAAGCCTTCGCCAAGCTCAATCTGACGCTCGACGTCACCGGCCGCGATACGGACGGCTATCACGCCATGCGGATGATCATGCAGGGGGCGTCGCTTTGCGACGATATCCGCTTGAGCGCAACGCCCGGCACGGGCGGGATCACGATCGAATCCGGACTGCCGTATGTGCCGTCCGACGGGCGGAATATCGCGGCGAAGGCGGCGCGCCTCTTTCTCGATGCGCGCGGTATCACCGGCTGGGATATCGCCATGAGCGTCAAAAAGCGGGTCCCTGTCTGCGCCGGTCTCGGCGGCGGCAGCTCGGACGCGGCCGCCGTCCTGCGGGCCTTGAACGAGCTCTTTTTCGAGCGCATGACGCCGGAGGAGCTGCGTTCTCTCTCGCGGCCGCTCGGCAGCGACGTGCCGTACTGCGTCAGCTTCGGCACCATGCTGGCGGAGGGGAGGGGCGACGTCCTCACCCCGCTGCGGGAGCTGCCGCCGTGCTTTGTCGTGATCTGCAAGCCGGATTTTCCCATTTCCACGCCCTTTCTCTTTCGTGAGCTGGACAACGGCGGCGAGGGCCCCCATCCGGATATGGAGGCGGCCGTGGCGGCGGTGGAGGCCGGCGACCTGTACGCGCTCGGCGGCCTGATGCAGAATGTCTTCGAGCGGGTGCTCGGCAGGAGAAAATCGGAGATTTTCGCTATCAAAAAGGAGCTGCTGCGCGCCGGCGCGCTCGGGGCCGTCATGAGCGGCACGGGCTCGGCCGTCTTTGGGCTGTTTGACAGCGAGGACGCGGCCTCCGCGGCGGCCAGGGCGCTCCGGCGGCGCTGGCGAAGCGTTTTCTCCTGCCATACCATCGGATGTTTGGATGACTGATATTCCAACGAGAAACGCTTCGCTGGTTTCTCGTTGGAGAGAGATCGCACGCCGCTTCGCGCACTCCCTATGGTCGCACGCGCGCTCCGCGAGAAGTATTGTTCGCCCGGTACACGTCCGCGCGAACAATGTTTGAAACTCTTTTTCGCCTGCGGGCGAAAACTCTGCGAGGCTTTGTATACAGTCTGTTAAAACGGCTATAATGCTTGTGACAAGCATTATAGCCGTTTTTTTGGAGGCCATCTATGAAGATCAAAGCCTGGGAGCTCGCGGCCGCGGCCGCTGTTTTGCTGTGCGTGCTCCTTTTCGCCGCCGTGGGGGAGCAGGAAGCGCTTTCGGAGCAGGTCATCCGCCTGCATGTCGTCGCCCATTCCGATACGCCGGAGGATCAGGCGCTGAAGCTGAAGGTGCGCGACGCCGTGCTGGAAGCGGCCGGAGAGGCGACGGCCGGCGCGGGAAACGCGCAGGAGGCCGAAGGGCGCTTAAGAGACGGCCTCACGGCGATCGAGGCGGCGGGGAGAGACGTTATAGCGGCGGAGGGGTATTCCTATCCCGTCGATGCCTCGCTCGGCCGGGAGAGCTTCACAGCGCGGGATTACGACACGTTTTCCCTTCCGGCGGGGGAGTACACGACCCTCCGCATCGTCATCGGCGAGGGAGAAGGGCATAACTGGTGGTGCGTCTGTTTCCCGCCGCTCTGTACGCAGCTCGTGACGGAGTGGGAGGGCCTTGATAACAGGGAGGTCGCCTTCATCACAGGCGACAGCGCCGCCGTGAAGGCAGAGTTTTACGCGCTGACGCTGCTGGAAAAGCTGAAAAACGCGTTTGAGTGATAAACGGCCGCCGACGATTTTTTCGTCGGCGGCCGTCAGCCTATATGGAAAGCCTCGCAGAGTTTTCGCCCGCAGGCGAAAACAAAGTCAAATCCATGTTTTCCGGGAGCATGTATCACGACCGATGGTCGTGATACATGGCCATATGCCGCCTCCGGCGGCATGGCCTTAAATCTCATGTGCGTCGCCTCGGAGAGGCGACATGCACATAATAACCGCACAGCGGTTATTATCACGGAAAACATACTTTACAGCCCGCAAGTGTGCGACCGGCAGGGAGTGCGCGCAGCGGGCTGCGGCCTTTCTCCGGCGAGAGCCCAGCGCAGCGGGTCTCGCCGGACCTTACCAGGAGTTGCCGAAATTGGGACGCACGGAATAATCGTAGATGTCCTTCGCGTCGTAGAATTTGAGATACCGCTCGCGCGAGTAGCGCAGCGTCGTGCCGTCGGGATGGAGCCTGTCGCAGATGACGGCGGAAATGTCGCTCTTGACCTTGGAATAAGATTCGATGCCGACGGAGGCGAACACGCGGAAGCCCTTGCTCTGGAGGTACTGGAAGACGGGGCCGGTCTTGGCCACGTCGTCGCCGTCGGGCCGCGCGCCGTGCGGATAGAAGAGAAGCTGCGTTTCTCCGATGAGCGAGCCTACCTCGTCGAACCACTTTTCGGTGTCGGTCTTGACGCTCTCCAGCCCGTGCTTCGAGAGATTGATATGGCCCCAGGTATGGCTCCCGAAGTACCAGCCGGTCTCCTTGAGCCGCTCGATGACGGGCTTCACGGCCTCACGCTCGGCCTGGCGGTTCTCCTCGAAGGCCGCCGTCGTGTTGTTCACGTCGGTATTCGTGCGGTAGCCGAGGATGCCCTCGTAGCCGGTGAGGCAGAGGCAGCCCTTCGCGCCGTTGAGCGAGAAGTCCGGATGCTCCTTCACGAATTTGTCGAGGATGGTGATGGCGTCGAGGTCCTGCGAGACGACCTCGTTCCCCTGCGGATCGAGGCCCCAGCTCCAGATATCGCCGTCGTCGCCGATGATGAGCTTGTAGGTGAAGCCGTTAGAGAGCATATATTCGTAATAGTTCACGTCGTCGTAGGAGAAGATGAGCGGCTTCTTGCCCTCCGGGATCATGAGCGTGTTGCGCTGCATCCGCGGCTCACCCGCGTCGTTGGTGTACTCCGACCAGACGTCGTTCATGTTGACGAGGATATAGTCCTTGTCGTAGAGGGCCTGGAGTATCTTGTTGTACTCGCTGACCGTCACCATCCAGTCGTCGATGCCGGCCTCCTTCGCGTCGCCGTCGAAGGCCAGCTCGGGATAGGCGATGACCGGGTGGAAGAAGATGTGCTCCACAACGCCGTTGTATTCGACGAGATTGTCGAACTGATAAGGCTCATAGGGAGATGCCTTCACGGACTTCGTAAAGTTGGGCGTCGCCGAGACGGCCGCCTTCTGCGTAGACGCCTGGGCCGTGTCGGGTTTCGCGGCGTCGCTCTTCCCGTCGTCCGCCTTGGGGGCGTCGTCCTTGACGGAGGAGTCCGGTGTCTGCTCGTCTGCCGGGGAGGCGTCTGGAGAGGCGGCCGGGGCTTCGGCGGCTGTCCCCGATGAAGAGACGGTCGTCGGCGCTTCGGAGGGCGCGGCCGGCTTTGCGGTGTTCTTTTTCGCGTTTGAGGCCAGACTGCTGATGCTCACCACGTACAGCACGGCCACCAGCACCAGCACGGCGGCGATGATCGCGCGCTTCAGCGATTTTCCGGATCTGAAAAAGGACATAAGACCGGACCTCCTTCGGCAAGAGATAATACTTCATATAGTATACCACACCCTGCCCTAAAAATAAAATACAAAATCTGTATCTTTTATGATAGTATAGAGACAGTATGAAACGAACGGGAAGGGGGAACGGCCATGCTTCATCTGCTGCTCGGCGCGTCGGGCGGAGGCAAGACCACGCGCGTCGTCCGCGAGGTCGGCGAGCGGGCGTCCCGGGGGGACAGGAGCGTCATCATCGTGCCGGAACAGTATTCGCATGAGGCCGAACGGCTCCTCTGCCGCGAGTGCGGCCCGGCTGTCTGCCTGCACGCCGAGGTGCTGAGCTTTTCGCGGCTTTGCACCCGCGTGTTCACCGAATGCGGCGGCGGCGGGAAACGGGTCCTCGACGCGGGCGGGCAGCTCCTCGTCATGAGCCGGGCCGTTTCGGAGATAGCGGGGAGTCTCAAGACGATACGGACCGCCATGAGGGCGGACGTGCTCAAGAGCCTCGTCGACGCCTGTTCGGAGCTCCGCTGCGCGCGTCTCGCGCCGGAGCGGCTGCTCGCGGCCGCGGGGGAGGACGACGGCCCTCTCTCGGGCAAACTGCGGGATATGGCGCTTATCATGGAGGCCTACGCGGCGATGATCCCGGCGGACGCGTGCGATCCGTCCGACCGGCTGGAGACGCTCATCGAGAAGCTGGGCGAGAGCTCCTTCGGGGAAAAGCAGGCCGTCTATATCGACGGGTTTTCCGATTTCACGGCGCAGGAGCTGGCCATCATCGAAAAGCTGCTGCAAAAGGGCGCGGAGACGACCGTCTGCCTCGGCTGCGAGAATTTGAGCGACGAGCGCACGGAAAACGCCCTGCCGCGTCGCACGGCGGAGCGCCTCGTGCGCATGGCGTCGGACCTGCGCGCGCCGTGCGACGTGCAGTATGCCGCCGGTCAGGAGCGGAGCAAGACGCCGGAGCTGGCTTTCCTCGACGAATCGCTTTTCTCCTGGGAGCGGGCGCGGTACGAGGGAGAGGGAGGCGCCGTCTCGCTTTATGAAGCGCAGTCGGTCTTTGAAGAATGCGAGCTGGCGGCGGCGGAGGTCTTGCGCTTCGTGCGCGGCGGCGGCCGATGGCGGGATGTGGCCGTCGCGGCGCGCGGCTGGGAGACGTATGCCGGTACGGCGGAGAGCGTCTTTGAGAAATTCGGCGTGCCCGTGCAGGTCTCCGTCAAGAGCGATATCCTGCAAAAGCCGGTCATGGAGCTGCCGATAGCGGCGCTTGACGCGGTAAACTCCGGCTGGGAGGCCGAAAGCGTGCTGCGATGCCTGAAGACCGAGCTCTTCGGCGAGGAGAGAGCGGCGCGGGACCTTTTGGAGAATTACGTCTTCACCTGGGGCCTACGCGGGTCGGGAAGCTGGCGAAGAGGCGACTGGACCATGAATCCCGCCGGCTATTCCGAGAGCCTTTCGGAGCGGTCGCAGGCGGACCTTGCGCGCATAAACGGCGTGCGCGCCCTGATCGCCGATAAGCTCGGCGCGTTTGAGGACGCGATGAAGGCCGCTAAAACGGCGCGCGGCAAGTGCCGGGCGCTGTATGATTTTCTCTGCTCGGTGTCCCTCGCGGAGCGGCTGGAGGCGAAAACAGAGTCCCTCCGGCAGCAGGGCAGACTGCGCCTTGCGGAGGAATACGAGAGCCTGTGGGACATCCTGATCGGCGCGCTGGAGCAGTACGCGGCCGTGCTGGGGGAAACGGAGCAGACGAACGAGGAATTCACGGCGCAGCTCCGGCTGCTGCTGTCGCAGTATGAGATCGGGACCATACCGGTCGCACTCGACCGGGTCGGCCTCGGCGATATGGCCCGGAGCAGGCGGCGGGGACTTAAAATGCTCGTGGTGCTCGGCGCGTCGGACGACAGACTGCCGTCGCACGCATCCCCCGCCGGCCTCTTTTCCGAGAGCGAACGGGAAGAATTAAAGCGCCGCGGCATCAATCTCGGCGGCGATACGGAAGACGGCTATGAGCGCGAGATGAACGTGATCGCCGCGTCGCTGCGGCTCCCCTCCGAGAGGCTGGTGATGACATGGTCTTCGGACGGGGGCGGCCAGCCGTCGTATATCCTGAAGCGCATCGCCGAGCTGCTTTCGCTGCCTGTCGGGGCGGTGACGCCGCTTATCATGACGGAGGCGGAAAAGCCGTGCCTTGAGCTGGCCGTCCGCGAGGGGGCGGCGGCCGGCGCGGCCTATGAGCACTTCGCGGCGTATCCGGAAAGCCGGGCGCATATCGACGCGGTGCGAGCCTCCGCCAAAACGGTGCGGGGCCGTCTTGCGCGGCTGACGGCGGAGAGCCTGTACGGGAAAAAGCTCGGCGTCACGGCGTCCCGCGCGGAGAAGTTCCGCTCGTGCCGCTTCGCCTATTTTATGCAGTACGGCCTGAACGCGAAGCCCCGCCGGAAAGCGGCGCTCGACGCGATGACGGCGGGCAGCTTCATGCATTATGTGCTGGAAAACGTCTGCCGCGAGGTCGGCCGGGGCGGCTTTGCGTCCGTCACGGACGAGGCGCTTCGCGCCATGACGGCCCGGTACGTCGCCGCCTACGCGGAGAGCGCGCTGGGGGGACTTGCCGATAAAAGCGGGCGCTTCCGCTATCTCTACGCCCGGCTCGGGCGCGACGCGGAGGAGATCGTGCTCGATATGGCGGGAGAAATGCGCGTGTCGAGCTTCGAGCCGTATGATTTCGAGCTGGATTTCTCCGCGCACGGCGATATGCCGCCGGCCGCCGTCACGGACGGGGACGTCGAGGTGCGCGTCCGCGGCAAGGTCGACCGCGTCGACGGCTGGGTGAAGGACGGCCGCCTCTACCTGCGCGTCGTAGATTACAAGACGGGCAGGCGGGCCTTTTCCCTGTCGGACGTCTGGTACGGCATGGGGATGCAGATGCTCATTTACCTTTTCGTTTTGCAGAAATACGGCAGAGAGCGATACGGCATGGAGACGGCGCCGGCCGGCGTGCTGTACGCCCCGGCTCGCGACGTGCTGCTGTCGGCCGAGCGCGGAGAGACGCCGGAGGACCTCCGCCGGGAGCGGGAAAAGAAGCTCGTGCGGAGCGGCCTTCTCCTGCGCGACCCCGAGGTGATCGAGGCGATGGAGCACGGAACAACTCACCGCTATCTGCCCGTGAAGATATCGAAGGACGGCGCGCCGGCGGGCGACTCGCTTGCCTCCGCCGAGCAGCTCGGCGTGCTCGCTAAACATGTGGACGCGGTGCTGCTCGAAATGGGGCGCGAGCTGCGGCGCGGCGACGTGGCGGCCGATCCGTTTTACAGGAACGACAGCGACAATGCGTGCCTCTACTGTGATTTCTGCGAGGCGTGCCGCTTCGGCGAGGCCGCGGAGGACAGGACGCGGTATCTGCGCAAGCTGAAGCCCGGCGACGTCTGGCTGAAAATGAGGGAGGAGAAGACCGATGGCTGATTGGAGACCCACCGCCGAGCAGCGGGAGGCCGTCCATAACGAGGGCGGGGCGCTGCTCGTTTCCGCCGCGGCCGGCTCCGGCAAGACGAAGGTGCTCGTCGAGCGGCTCATGCGCTATGTGACGGACGAGCGGGAGCCGCACAGCATCGGCGACTTCCTCGTCATCACCTATACGAAGGCCGCGGCCTCGGAGCTGCGCTATAAGATACGCGAGGCGCTCAACGAGCGGCTCGCCGACGAGCCGGGGAACAGACGGCTCCGGCGCGAGGCGGACCTCTGCGCCCGCGCGCATATCGGGACGATCCACAGCTTCTGCGTCGAGATACTGCGGGAGCACGCGTGCGAGCTGGGCCTTTCGCCTGATTTCCGCGTGGTCGACGAGGGGGAGAGCGATACGCTGCGGCGCGAGGTGCTGGAAAGGCTATTAGAGGCGCAGTATGACGCCATGACGCCCGGCGACGCGTTTTCTTTGCTCGCGGACACGATGGGGGCGGGCCGGGACGACCGGCGCCTGACTGAGCTGGTGCTCGAGACCTACGCAAAGCTCCAGTGCCATCCCTATCCCGACCGGTGGGCCGACGGACAGTTAAGGGCGCTGGAGGCCGGGGACGCGGAGGACTTGTCGGAGACAAAGTGGGGGAGACTCCTCATAGAGCGGGCGAGGGCTTCCGTCTCTTACTGGCTCTCCCGGCTGCGCGCGCTCCCGCTCTGGGCCGACGGGGTTTTTCTGGACGCTTACGGCCCCGCGATCGAGGAGACCTGCGCCGCGCTGGAGCGGTTTTTGGCGGCAAAAACGTGGGACGCAGCGCTCGCCGCCGCCGATATCCCCTTTGCCGCCGGCCGCGTCAAGGGCTGCGAGGCGGAAAAAGAGGAGCGGACGCTCTGCAAAAAGATGATAGAAAAGGCGCTGTCGGCCTTTAACGCCGATTCCGCGACGCTGCTCGGCGATATCCGCGCCTCCGCCGCGCCCGTGCGCGAGCTTTTGCGGCTCGTTTCGGCCTTTTCCGAGGCTTACGCCGGGGAGAAAAAGCGGCGCGGCCTGCTGGATTTCTCCGATCAGGAGCACATGGCCGTGCGCTTGCTCGTCGAGGAGAAGACGGGAGAGCCGACGGCGGTCGCGCGCGCCCTGTCGCGCCGTTTCCGCGAGATCATGATCGACGAGTATCAGGACGTGAACGCGGTGCAGGAGCTCATTTTCCGCGCCGTCTCGCGCGAGGGGCGGAACCTCTTCATGGTCGGCGACGTGAAGCAGTCCATCTACCGCTTCCGGCTGGCCGATCCGGGCATCTTCCTCCGGAAATACCGGCAGTACGCCCCGGCGTCCGGGGCGGGCGAGGGGGAGCCCCGCAAGGTGCTCCTGCAAAAGAATTTCCGCTCGCGCCCGGCGGTCCTCGAGGCCGTCAACTACGTCTTTTCTTCCATTATGAGCGAAGATTTCGGAGAGATGGCGTATGCGGAGGACGAGATGCTGTACCCCGGGGCCGAGTTCCCGGAGAACGGCGAAACATGCGTCGAGCTGGACGTGCTGGACCTGCTCGACGAATCGCAGAGCGCCGACGAGCCGTCGCCGGAAAAGCTACAGGCCGAGGCGGCCTATGCGGCCGGACGGATCGAAAAGCTGCTCGGCGTCATGCAGGTGTCGGACGGGAAGGGAGCTTTGCGCCCGGTCGAATACCGCGATGTGGCGATCCTGATGCGTCGCGTCAAGGGCGACGCGGCTGTCTTTGCCTCCGAGCTCTTGCGGCGGGGTATCCCCGTCGTGACGGCCTCCGGCTCATCCGAGACGCTGGAAGCGCCGGAGATCGTCATGCTGCTCTCGATCCTCTCCGTCGTCGACAACCCGCGGCAGGACGTGCCGCTCGTGTCCGCGATGCGCTGCCCCGTCTGGGGCTTTACCCCGGAGGAGCTGGCCCGTATCAGGCTCACGGAGCGCGACGGCGATTTCTGGACGGCCGTGCTGCTGGCCTCCGAGAGCGACGGGAAGTGCCGCGCCTTTGTCGACGATATCGAGCGCTTCCGCGACGCCGCGCCGGATATGACCGTCTCGGAGCTGATCTGGCATATCTGCACGGAGACGGGCTTTTTCGGCATCGCGGGCGCCATGCGTCCCGACGGCGGCGCGGCGGCCAACGTCGAGGCGCTCATCACCTTTGCGCGGGGGTACGAGAAAAACGGCGTCCGGGGACTGGCGCGCTTCCTCTCGTATGCCGCCATGCTCCGCGAGCGGGGCGAGGAGCTGACGACCCGGACGGAGGGGCAGAACGCCGTCCATATCATGAGCATCCATAAATCCAAGGGGCTGGAATTCCCGGTCGTCATTCTGGCGGGGCTCACGAAAAAGCTGAATCTGACCGATACGACGCGGCCGCTGCTGATACATCCGGAGTTGGGCATCGGCGCGAAGGCGGCGGACAGGGCGATGCGCGTCGAGTACAACACGGCGGCGCGGCGCGCGATCGCCCTCAAACAGCGCGAGGAAACGGCCGCCGAGGAGCTTCGCGTCCTGTATGTGGCGATGACGCGGGCGAAGGAAAAGCTGATCCTGCCCATGACCTTTGCCGACGCGAAAAAGGAGCTATCCCGGCTCGCCGCCATCGGCGTGCCGGCCCCCGCCGAGCTGATGCGGAATATGACCCGTATGAGCGACTGGGTCCTCGCGCCGGCGCTGGCGCGCCCGGAGGCCGGCGTCCTGCTGAGAGAGGCGGAGACCGCTGCGGAAAACGGCTGGGTCATGCGCTTGGTGAAGGCGTCCGAATACCTCTCCGCGGAGAAAGGGGAGGATGAGGCGGCGCGCCCCGTGCCCGCCGACAGCGCGGAGAAGGCGCGCATCGATGAAAACCTCTCCTTCCGTTATCCCTATGCCGAGGCGGAGACGCAGCCCTCCAAGCTGACCGCGACGGAGATAAAAAGCCGCCTGCGGGCGCTGGAATCGGACAGCGAGGCGGGGGCGCTCATGCAGATGCCTCACAGAGAATGGAGACAGCCCGATTTTACCGGAGAGAGCGGACTGACGGCGGCGGAGAAGGGCACGGCCGCGCATCTTTTCATGCAGTTCGCGGATTTTGCCGCCTGCGTATCGCCCGGCGGCGTGGAACGAGAGCGGACAAGGCTCCGGACGCTGGGTATCCTCACGCAGGAACAGGCCGAAGCCGTCGACATGAAAATGATCGAACGCTTTTTCGCCTCGGAGACGGGAAAGCGCATCCTGAACGCCGACCGGGTGCTCCGGGAGTTCAAGTTTTCGCTGCTCGTCCCGGCCGGGGAGCTGCTGGGAGGTGACGGCGCGGACGAGATACTGCTCCAGGGCGTTGTCGACTGCTGCATCGAGGAGCAGGGGGAGCTGACCGTCATCGATTACAAGACGGACAGGGTCAGCGCCGCGGCGGCGGAAAAGAGGGCCGAGACGTACCTGCCGCAGGTGAACGCCTATGCGCTGGCCATGGAAAAGATCACGGGGAAGCCGGTGCGCGAGTGCATCCTCTGGTTTTTTTCGGCGGAAAGCGCCGTTACGGTCAGAAAAAAAGAAAAATAACAGTTGCATTTTGCCGGGCCGTATGGTAAAATACCATTTGCGTATTAAGCTATGAGAGAGGTGAACGTCATGAAGGAAGGTATCCATCCCGATTACCAGCAGACGACTATCAGGTGCGCTTGCGGCGAGGTCATCGAAACGGGAAGCACTAAAAAGGACATCAAGGTCGAGATCTGCTCCAAGTGTCACCCCTTTTACACCGGTAAGCAGAAGCTGGTAGACACCAGCGGCCGTGTTGATAAGTTCAACAAGAGATTCGGCCTTAAATAAGCTGTCGGCTGCAACCAATGACGAAAGCGCCCCATCGGGTCTCCGATGGGGCGCTTTTTGCGTCCATATGCAGAAAGAAACGAGGGCGCGGCTTTGCCGCGCCCTCGTTAAAGCAGCGAAAGCTCAGCAGCAGCCGCAGCCGCAGCCGTCGTCGGCGGGGGCGGGACCGCCCTCGTCGTCGTGATGATGGTGATGCTCGTGGTCCGGATGCTGATGATCGGGGTTATGGTCGTAGTGCGTGGCCTTGTGCTCCTCGTCCAGCTCCAGCACCTTGTCGCCGAAGAGCTGCTTGATGCGGAAAATGTGGCAGCCGCCGCTGCAGTTGCCGCTTTCGTGCATGTAGCAGTCCTGGCACTCGGGGGAAGAGCTGTACTTGATGAGCGGGCGGTCGATCTTGTCGACGTAGAACTGGCGCAGGTCTTTCATATTGCGGAAGTGTGCGATCGGGACCTTGGTGTATTCGGAGAGACCGAAGCAGCGAATGGCCGTGAGGTCGGGGAGAATATCGATGACCGGCGTGCAGGTATGCGTCTCGCAGAGGATGGCGCGCTGCCAGAAGGTGCGGGAATAGTTCTTGGAGAGGCCGGAATAGAAGATATCCTTGACGTTCTGCAGGCCCTCGTGCTCCTCGTCGGTGAGGACGCACTCCGGAAGGAAGTTGCAGTCAAAGCCGGTGAGGCAGCCGCAGCGGATCATATCGCCGATAAACGCCAGCGCGACGGGCTTCATCGTGCGGAAGTAGTCAAGCGCCGTCTGGGAGTCGACATCCGCCTTGGCGGGGACGGAGATGGAGAGGCGGATCGTGTCAAAGCCGAGCTCCTGCACGATGGGGATGATGTAGGTGTAGTCGAAGTCCGGTTTATATAAGTTAACGCTCAGCCTGAAGCGGCCTTCGCCGAAATGTTCGTTTTTAAATTTGAGAAGGTTTTCACGCATCTTGTCGAACTTGGCCTGCCCCATGTCCTCGGGCGAGTTGACATTGACAAGCATGCGGAACTTGGCGTCCTCCAGATTCTGGGGATCGATCTTCTCCAGTTCAACGCCGTTGGTGTAGATCATAACGGGATCGGCGCGCACATCCTCGAGCGCCATCCTGAGAGCCTCGTTGATATGAGGGTAGAGGCACGGCTCGCCGCCGATGATGCCTATCTGACGATCAGACCTGTCGCTGAGAGCGAAATGGAGAGCAGTCTTGAAGTCCTCCATCGTCATTTCCTTGGGCTTTTTATTGACAAACTCGCTGGCGAAGCAGTAGGGGCAGCGGAGATTACAAATCTCGTTCACAACGATATTAGACATGGCTAAAGCCTCCAGATCAAAGAATGGGGAAGTACTCACAGGTACATACTTTACAAGAAGGCCCGCTCTTAAGAAGAACGGGCCTTCCTGCATGGTTTAGCTATTGGTGCTCAGGCAGCTCGATTAAAGAGCGTCATCGGCGCCGGCAAAGACGTCGTTCTGGCCCAGAGCTTCCTTGCTGCCTCTCTCAGCGCCGCAGAGAGAGCAGAACCTGCGACCAAAGAGGTTCTCGCAGCCGCACTCGGTACGGCCATCGTCGACACCGAGGATCTTACGGTGGCAGATCCAAGGCTCGGCGCCGAGGAGCTTCTTGCCCTTCACACGGCCATCGCTCGTATAGATAACATCAGCCATTGTTCAAAAAACTCCTTTCAATCAAAGTGCGATATCGCCGACGTTGACATCATCGCAGGTGCAGATGTTGTCAATGGTCTTCTTCTTGCCGTTGAAGTCGATGTCGAGCTTGTACTCGGCAGCGTCAGCCACGTCGTAGAACCAGAAATCGCCGGCCCAGTCGGTCTCCATGGTGCGGGCTTCGCCGGTGGCCTTGTTGGTCAGGGTCAGCTTCGCGCCGATGCAGACTTCGTTCGCAGCGGCATCATAGATGGTGCCGGCGACGAAACGATGCAGGATGCCCTTGTAGAAAACGCGGACAGGCAGTCCGAGCTCGGGCTTGATGGTCTCCCACTCGGGGTTCTTCGCGTACTCGTCGAGGGACTCGACTTCGCGGATCTTGATGACCTCGTTCGGGCAGTTGACAGCGCAGTGGGGCTGCTCCCAGCCGTCGTCCAGCAGGTGGGCGCAGCCGGTGCACTTCTGAGCAATAAGGAGGTCCCTATTGAAGAAGATAGCATCGTAGGGGCAGAGAGAGACGCATCTCTCGCAGCCGGTGCACTTGTCGGGGTCGATGATGACGAGACCGTCATCACGACGATAGATGGCCTTCTCCTCGCACTTGTCGATGCAGTCGCCGCAGTGCATGCAGATGTGCGGACGGTAAGCGACCTTGACCTTCGGGATCTGGCCGCGGACTTTCTCATCGATGTGGAGCCAGAACTGGCCGATGTTGGGCTGCGGCTTGGCATAGCCCGGCCAATCGTTGGCGACGTGCTCGTCCTTGCAGCCTATCTGACAGGCATAGCAGCCGTTGCAGTAGTTAAGATCGATAGTAAATATTTTCATTTATTACTCTCCTTCTACCCAAGCCTCGAAGCAGAGACCAGCGCCTTCGTCATAGGCTCTCTCGAAGCAATCAGGATACTTGGTACGCCACTCGTTCCACTCGGCCTCGGAGACCTTCTGGACGTCAACGAGGTAACCGGTAGTGGCCTGGCCGGCGCAGTTCTTGGAGGTGATGCCGAGCGGAGCGATCGTGTTGATGCAGCCGCCGCGGTCAACGTGGTCGCAGATCGGGTCGTACCTGGCGCCGTGGTCGATGTAGGCAGCGCCGGGGATGAGACGCTCGGTGACGTAAGCGCCGCAGAGCGTGATACCGCGCTCGTTGAACACCTTGACGACATCGCCGAACTTGATGCCGCGCTTCTCAGCTTCGCTGGTGTGGATCCAGACGGGCTCGTAGTAGTAGCCGTCGAAGCCCTTTATCTTCATGGTCGGAGCCTCACGGGTCCAAGCGACGTCGTCAGCCTGGGAGTGAGTACGCCAACGGCCATGGTTGGAGATGACGAGCAGCGGGAACATACGGGCTCTGTCGGAAGAACGACGCTCGTCGTGAGTGAGGCCCTTCTCGATCCACTGCGGGTACGGCGGGCGCTCCTGGTCGTCCGGGAAGTAGTGGGCAAGACGCTCGGAGTAGAACTCCAGCTTGCCGGACGGAGTCTCGACGGGGTTCTTCTCGGGATCCTCGTAGAACGGACGGAGACCGCAGGGGGTCTTCTCCCAGTTCTTGTCGGTCGGGTACACATAGTACTTCTTCTCGTAGAACTCTTCCCAAGAGACCTTGACGCTCATCTGCTCGTAGATTTCCTTCTCGAGGTCGAGCGTGGTCTTGTTCTCGGTGTAGTCCTCAAGGATGCCGTAGTAATCCGGATACTTGTCGAGCTTCTTAGCGATCTCGACGCAGATCTCGTAGTCGGTCTTGGACTCGCCGATCGGCTCGATGGCGAGCTCCTGGATCTCGACGGAGTTGAACTGCGGGCCCTGGCGGACGGTGGTGATGATATCCTCGTTCTCCATCATGGTGTTGGCGGGGAGGATGATATCAGCGACCAGGCAGTCGTTCTCGAGCCACGGATGCTGCGCGACGACGCACTCGATCTCGGGGGAGCGGAAAGCGTCGACGGTACGGAAGCCGTAGTTCCAGCAGGCGATACGGCAGGGAGTATCGGTCCAGATCATGTGCAGCGGCGTGCCGCCCTCTTCCTTCGCGATCGGGAAGGTGTACTTACGGAACTGCTCCTCAGTACGGGACTCCTGAGCGCCGGAGCCGTAGAAGGTGATCGGGTAGTTCAGGATGGCTTCCTGGATCATCGTCTTCGGGATGTTCTGGATGCCCCACGCATCGACGGTGGTACGAACCGGGCGGGTCAGTCTCTTGGACAGCGCCGGGTTGAAGTAACGGTAGTTGCCGACGCCCTCAGCATCAGGCATACCGAAGTAGGAGATCTGCCACTGCTGGACGCCAGGTCCGCCGAGGCCCTGCATGCCGAGCAGGATGCACTCGAGACGGCCAGGCTCGTGGGAGTACGGGCCACGGATGTAGCCGCCGCCGAAGTAATGGCAGATAGCGGTGCGCTTCTGAGCCCAGTGACGGGCAAAAGCCTTGGTGGTGTAAGCAGGAACGGTGCACTTCTCCTCAGCCCACTCAGGGGTCTTCGGGATGCCGTCAACCTTACCAAGGACGTAGTCCTCGATCTTGTCCATACCGACAGCGTGAGTAGCAACGTAGTCCTTCTTGTAGGTGCCTTCAGTCACCCAGGTGTAGATGATGGCGAGCTGGAAAGCAGCGTCAGTGTTCGGGAGGATCGGGATCCACTTGTCAGCGTGGACAGCCGCGCCGTAGTTCAGGTCGGGGCAGATGTAAACTTCCTCGATGCCGGCGTCTCTCCAGAAGTAGCAGATACGGGTCGCGTTCTGGCCGGTGAAGCCCCAGGGCGTGGTCTCAGGGTCGCAGCCCCAGAACAGAACCAGCTCGGAGTTCTCGGAGATGTCCTTGAAGATGTTCTTCTGCGGAGCCTGGATGCCCTGGAAGCCGTGGCCCCAGACATGCTTGGCGCCCCAGTACCAGCCTTCCCAGGAGTCCGGGTTACGGACCTGCTGGGTGAAGCCGCCGGTCATCTCGAGCAGACGGCACTGATGGCCGTGCGGGGTGTGGATGGTGCCGCATTCGCCGTGGCCGTCGCCCTGGCAGAGGATGCAGGCGGGGCCGTACTTTTCCTGGACCCTGACGATCTCGGAGGCAATGACGTCAGTGACTTCGTCCCAGGAAGCTCTGCGATACTTGGACTTGCCGCGGTTCTGGGGGTTGCGCTCGCCGTTGGGATCCCAGTCGACACGGATCAGGGGGTACTTAATACGGTTAGGAGAATAGGTGCGCTTCTTGTAACCGAGGGAGTAGGGGCCGACGTGAGAAACGAGCTTCGGCTGATACTTGACGCCGTTCCTCTCAATCGTGTAAATGTTGAAGTCCTTCTCGTCGTACTTCCAGTTGTACTGGAAGGGGCGCATACGCAGCATCTTGCCGTCCTTAACATCGACCATGGACTCAGCCGCGCCGCCCAGCAGTCCGCCAAGGGCCATACACTTGATGACAGTCTTGTCACCCATGGTCTTGGTGGTGCCGTAATCCTTAGGGAATCGCTTGGTGTATTCCAATGTAGTTCTCCTTCCTTCATTGTGATTTTTTCGGCCTCCGACCTCGGATGGGGCCTCCTTTTCCCATCTTTGACCATCCGCCAATATAATTACCCCATCACATCATGAAGAGTAATCAAGAAAATTGCACAACATGTTCAAAAAAAATAACGCTCGCAGCACGCTATTTTAAGCATGTTGCACAATATTTCTTCACTACGAATATACATGATAATTGGGGGGATGTCAATAGAAAAGTGCGGCGGCACGAGGGCTAAAAGCGAAAAAAACCGCGTTTCGAGCCAGTTTTTTTCAAAAAGCCGCTCAACTCTGTTGGAATTCAATCAAAATCGTCTCGTTAGCGGGGTAAAGCGATAATACTTTTTTATTGCACCTATCAACAAATATGTTCGATTTTTCGGGCTTAAAAGGATTGTCAAGACGTTTGACAAAGTGTTTTACAGCGCTTGCCCGGGCAGCGCGCGGTATTCGTCGAAGGCTGCGCCTTCCAACGTCTTCCATGTGAATATGCAGTCTTCGTATACCATATACGACGCGGCGCTGCCGCCCTTGGGGATGGCGACGGAGCCGGGGTTGAGGTGCATGACGCTTGAAACAAGGGACTTTGCGGGTATATGGGTGTGGCCGCGCAGCACGATCTCGCCCGGTCTCGGCGCGACGGCCTCCCGGTGTCCGTGCTGCATATACAGGGTAAGCCCGTCCGCACAGACGACCGCGTATTCGGCCAGGATCGGGAAGCGCAGGACGCATTGATCGACCTCCGCGTCGCAGTTGCCGCGGACACAGAGGATATGTTCAAAATATGCGTTCAGTATGTTCAATGCTTCTTTGGTATCGTAGGCGTTTGGAAGATTGTTGCGGGGGCCGTGATACAGGATGTCTCCGAGCAGGAGGAGCTTGTCGGCTTTTTCCCGCTCAAAGGCGTCCATCAGCGCGCGGCAGGCGGAGGCCGAGCCGTGAAGGTCGGATGCGATGAGAAATTTCATAAGATGCTCCGTTCGACAATATACAATATATAAATACAGGATTTCATACTCAAAAGCGCGCCGGGTCACGGGGCGCGTCCCGCGGGGACGGCCCGGAATTCCGTGCCGCCCGCCTCCGGCACGACGACGCCGGAGGTGAGGTCAGTGATCCGCGCGGCGAAGGCGGCCGACGAGCCGTCCTCCACGAGCAGACGCAGGGTCACGTCCGCCGCGAAGTCCGTGTCCTCGATCACGCCGCCGAGGGTTTCCGCCTCGGCGCGGACGCGATCATAGAGCGCGTAGGGGCAGCGAAGCGTCATGCTCCGCCAGAGGGACAGCCGCGCGAGGCCGGCCGCCGAGAGCGCGGAGGCGGCCGCCTGCGAATAGGCGCGCACGAGGCCCCCGGCGCCCAGCAGGATGCCGCCGAAATAGCGCGTGACGACGCAGCAGAAGTCGGTGACGCCCGCCTTGCGGAAGACCTCGAGCACGGGCATGCCCGAGGTGCCCTGCGGCTCGCCGTCGTCGGAGTAGCGCATGGCGCCGTTTTCGCGGACGATGTAGGCGTAGACGTTGTGCGTCGCGTCCCAGTGCCGCTCGCGCATGGCCTTGATGTGCCCGAGGGCCTCGTCCTCGGTCGAGACGGGCCAGACGCGGCCGATGAAGCGGGAACGCTTTTCGGTGAATTCCGCCTCGCCGGCCCCGGCGGGGACAAGGGTCACGTTTTTGTCGCTCACGCTTCTCCTCCCGCGAGAAAATCGCGCACGCGGCCGTAGGTCTCGGGCTTGAGGACCGCCTCGACCTCGATGCAGTCGTCTTTGTAATCGACGCGCAGCACGTCGCTGCCGCGGTGCAGTTCTTCCAGAAGCCCGCCGCGGGCATAGGGCAGGCGCAGGACGGCGCGCCGGTTGCCGCGCTCCAAAACGGTGCGGATGGCCTCGAGGAGCTTATCGACGCCCTCGCCGGTCTTCGCCGACAGGCGCACGACGTTCTCGCCGCGCGGCAGCGTCTCGCCGGTGTAGACGTCGCATTTGTTGAAAACGGTGAGAGAAGGCGTCTTCTCCGCGCCGAGCTGCTCGATAAGACCTTCCACCACAGACGCCTGTTCTCGCCATTCCGGGTTGGAGGCGTCGATGACGTGGAGGAGCAGGTCGGCGTAGGAGAGCTCCTCGAGCGTGGCCTTGAACGCCTCGATCAGATGGTGGGGGAGCTTGCGGATGAAGCCGACGGTGTCGGAGAGGAGCACCTCGGTCGTCGGACTTAATCGCAGGCGGCGCGTCGTCGTGTCGAGCGTGTCGAACAGGCGGTCGTTCGCCTCGATGCCGGCGTCCGTCAGGCGGTTGAGGAGCGAGGATTTTCCCGCGTTCGTGTAGCCCACGAGCGCCACGACCGGCAGGCCGTTCTTCTCGCGCAGGCGGCGCTGGGTGCTGCGCACCTTGCGGACCTGCTCCAGCTCCTCCTCCAGCTTCTGTATCTTGCGGCGGATGTGCCGCCGGTCGGTCTCGAGCTGCGTTTCGCCGGGGCCGCGCGTGCCGATAGGGGAAGGGCCGCCGCCGGCCGTCTGGCGGACGAGGTGGCTCCACATGCCGGTCAGGCGCGGGAGCAGGTACTTGTACTGCGCAAGCTCCACCTGGAGCTTGCCCTCGCTCGTCCGCGCGCGCTGGGCGAAAATGTCGAGGATGAGGGAGGAGCGGTCGATGACGCGCACGTCGAGGTCGTCCGAGAGAGCGCGCATCTGGGAGGGCGTGAGCTCGTTGTCAAAGACGGCGAGCGTGCACCCCTCAGCCTCGATGAGTTTTTTGAGCTCCGCGACCTTGCCCTCGCCGATAAAGGTGCGCGGATCGGGCGAAGGCCTGAATTGCAGCACACGCCCAAGCGAGACGCCGCCCGCCGTCTCCAAAAGGGCCTCCAGCTCGTCGAGGCTCTCGTCGGTGGAGCGCTCGGCCGGCTCCATGCTGTCGGCGCACAGGCCGGCGATGACGGCCTTTTCGATTTTCTTCTGTTCCAGTGTTTCTATGGTTATCGCCTCTCAAACGCTTCGATGATCTCGGCAAAGTACATTTTGTGATAATCGCCGCCCGCGAAGAACTGCTTCCTGTCCGCCTCCGGCATGTCCCCGGCGGTGAGGTCGCGCTCAAAGCGCCGCTTGCAGACGAGCACCGTCTCGGCCTCCGCGAAATACGGCGCGCCGCACTCGGCGAAGACGGGCGTGAGGCCGGTCTCTTTCACCTTATCTACGTCGCGGCCGCTCTTCGAGCCGCAGAGGGCGAGCTCCTTGCGGTAATTTTGCCCGAAAAAGCTGATCGTGAAGGTGTCGCCGCCGTTCATGAAGTCATAGGTGTAGCGCGACGGCCTCACGAGCACGATCGCGGCGGGGCGGCCCCAGAGGACGCCGAGATAGCCCCAGCCGGCCGTCATCGTATTGAAGCCGTTTTTGTCGCCCGCCGTCAGCAGGAACCAGTCGCGGCCGATCATTTCGAAGGGGTTGCCCTTAATGGCCTGCGGGGCGATTTTTTCAAGCTGCATGGTCAGTACCTCCGGTTCGGAAAGTGATTTTTATATAGTATAGCATAAGCGTCCGCAAAAAAAAAGTAGTTCATGACGCCTCCTGCATCTTGACACGACGGCGCAAAAGTGTTACTATCTTCTTCGCAACGCGCGCGAGTGGTGGAATTGGCAGACTCGCTAGATTCAGGTTCTAGTGCTCACTACGGGCGTGCGGGTTCAAGTCCCGCCTCGCGCACCAAAAAAAGCAGCCGAAAGGCTGCTTTTTTTAACGATGTGTTCCGCTCCCGCGGAACGTGATGCGCGATTTACGCGTGATGTGTCCTTCGGACGTGATGCGCCTGCGGGCGTGGGCGGAACGCATCACATCACTTTTGCCGCTTGCGGCAAAAACATCACTGTGACCGAAGGGCACAACATCACTTGCGCCGTAAGGCGTAAACATCACTTTACATTATTAAGCCTCCCTGACGCTGTGTTTTGGAATGTGTCGGGGAGGCTGTTTTTTATGCGCTTTCATATGATTGATTATTGTGTTTTAGATCCAACCCGTAGGGCGGCATCCCCTGATGCCGCCGCACCGCACCGTGACGCAAGCGGCGCGATGAGGGCATCGCGCCCTGCGGGGGCGGAGAAACGGGCCGCGGGGGAATAAAACGGCGCGCGCTTTATCCTCCGCCGTCACCTCCGTTCAACGGTTTGTTGCAGAATAAAAATCCATTTTCAACAAAAAATCTGAAATAATGCTTGACAAACCGGAAAATGCGTGCTAAAGTCATTGACAATCGAATACCGCAAGAGTAAAGGCTATGACGAAGACGGCGGGGCCGTTCGTTTTTCAGAGAGTCGGCGTTTGGTGTGAGCCGACAGCGGATGTCCCGGGCGCCCATCACTTCCGAGCCGGAGGCCCGAAATGCTATCGTACGTACGTATGTAGGCGTCTCCCGTGCAGCCGCGTTAAGGCGAAGGGCTTGATAGAGCCTGATGAGCGGCGCTTTAACGGCGCAATTTGAGTGGTACCGCGGGAATTCCCGTCTCAAGAAATTGAGGCGGATTTTTTATTTTCAGGAGGCGTTAATCATGCCCGACAACAAGCAGAACAACCAGAAAGTGGTCAACGAAATAGCGGCCCGTATCCGCGAGATGCGCGATATTACGGGCTATACCGTGGAGCAGATGGCGGAGAAGACGCAGATCACGCCGGAGCTGTACGTCGCCTACGAGAACGGGGAGACCGACCTGCCGTTCACCTTCCTGCACAACTGCGCGCTCGTCTTCGGCGTGGAGCTGACGGAGCTTTTGGAGGGCCGCTCGGCCAACCTCTCGCATTACACCGTGACGCGCAAGGGCTGCGGCCAGGTCACGGCGCGCGAGCAGGGCATCGAGATCGTGAACCTCGCGCCCGAATTCAAGGCCAAGCTCGCCGAGCCCTACTGCGTGCGCTACGATTACTCCGAGGAGCAGCAGACGAAGCCCATCCACCTGACGCGCCACTCCGGCCACGAGTTCGACTACATCCTCAGCGGTATGCTCAAGGTGCAGATCGGCAATCACACGGAGACCCTCTATCCCGGCGACAGCATCTACTACGACAGCTCGACGCCCCACGGCATGATCGCCGTCGGCGGGGAGAGCTGCACCTTCTGCGCCGTCGTCCTCACCGGCGACGAGTCGCCCGAGGACAAGGCTTTGCAGCCGATCGCCGGCCGCCGCCATATCGACGCCGTCCTCAGCCGCAAGTTCATCGACTGCGTGGAGGACGAGACGGGCGCGCTGCAGAAGATATCCTTCCGCGACGACGACAAGTTCAACTTCGCCTTCGATATCGTGGACGCCCTCGGCGAGACGAAGCCCGACAAGCTCGCCATGCTCCACGTCGACCGCAACAAGGTCGAGCGCCGCTTCACCTTCCGCGATATGAAGATGATGTCGTCCCGCGCGGCGAATTACTTCGTCTCGCTCGGCATCAAGAAGGGCGACCGCGTCATGGTCGTCCTGCGCCGCAACCACCAGTTCTGGCCGGTCATCGTCGCGCTGCACAAGCTCGGCGCCGTGGCCGTCCCGGCGACGGACCAGCTTCTCGAAAAGGATTTCGTCTACCGCTTCAACGCTGCGGGCGTGACGGCCGTCCTCTGCACGGCGGACGGCGGCGCCTCCGCCGAGATCGACAAGGCGGTCTTAAAATCCCCCACGGTGACAACGAAGATCATCGTGAACGGCTCGCGCGAGGGCTGGCACGATTTTGACGCCGAGTATCCGCTCTTCCGCTCCGACTTCCCGCGCACGGAGGCGTCCCCCTGCGGGAAGGACATCATGCTCATGTACTTCACCTCCGGCACCTCCGGCTATCCGAAGGTCGCCATGCACAATTATAAATACGCGCTCGGCCATTTCGTCACGGCGAAATACTGGCACTGCGTCGACCCCGACGGCATCCATTTCACCATCTCCGACACCGGCTGGGGCAAGGCCGTCTGGGGGAAACTCTACGGCGCGTGGGAGTGCGAGGCGGCGGTCTTCACCTACGACTTCGACCGATTCGACGCCAACGACATCCTGCCGATGTTCGCCAAGTACCAGATCACGACCTTCTGCGCGCCCCCGACGATGTACCGCTTCATGATAAAGGAGGACCTCTCGAAGTTCGACCTCTCCTCCATCCGCCACGCGACGACCGCCGGCGAGGCGCTCAACCCCGAGGTGTTCAAGCAGTTTTATAAGGCGACCGGCCTTTACATCATGGAGGGCTTCGGCCAGACGGAGACGACGCTCACCGTGGCGAACCTCGTCGGCATGACGCCGAGGCTCGGCTCCATGGGCAAGCCCACGCCGCTCTACGATATCGTCCTGCTCGACAGGGAGGGAGAACCCACCCCGGTCGGCGAGACGGGAGAAATATGCATCCGCACGTCGGACGGCACGCCCTGCGGCCTTTTCGCCGGTTACGGCGAGGAGGAGATGACGGCGGAGGCCTGGCACGACGGCTTCTACCACACGGGCGACACCGCGTGGCAGGATGAGGACGGCTACCTCTGGTTCGTCGGCCGCGCGGACGACGTCATCAAGTCCTCCGGCTACCGCATCGGGCCCTTCGAGATCGAGAGCGTCATCATGGAGCTGCCGTATGTGCTGGAGTGCGGCGTCTCGGCCGCGCCGGACGAGATACGCGGGCAGGTCGTCAAGGCGTCCATCGTCCTCACGCGCGGCACCGTCGGCACCGAGGAGCTCAAAAAGGAGATACAGACCTACGTAAAGGAGCACACCGCGCCGTATAAATATCCGCGTATCGTCGTGTTCCGCGACGAGCTGCCGAAGACCATCAGCGGCAAGATACAGCGGTTCAAGCTGTAAAAAGCTTCCAGCGAAAACCGCGTTCGCGCCTGCGGGCGCGAATATCGAACGAGGCTTTGTATACAGTTTCCCGGAGATACCCGGCGGGTATCTCCGGGAAAAGGACGGCTTTTTGAAAAAAGCCGTTGACAAGCAGGGAAGCCCGTGCTATAATCACATTCAATTCAATATACCTAAAGGCTGTGACTAAGAGGGCCGGGAGCGCGGCGTTACAGAGAATTGGCGGTCGGTGCGAGCCAAGAGCGTTGTTTCCCAACGGCCTGTCCCTTACGAGCCGGAGTGCAGAAAGCTTTTTTTACGCAAGTAGAGCCTCCCGTGAAGCTGCGTGAATGCCAAAGGACTTGACAGAGTCTGAAGGGGCGTCCTTTTGGGGCGCAAGGTGAGTGGTACCGCGGGTTATGCAACTCGTCTCATTAACGTAATGGGGCGGGTTTTTTTGTTGCCCCGATCATTCGAAAGGAGAAATCACAATGGCGACACAGACTGGTCTGCAATTCAAGCTGCAGGAGATGGCGGCGCGCATCCGCGAGCTGCGCGATATCTCCGGCCTCTCCCCGCAGGAGGTGGCGAAGCTCACCGACGTTTCGGTCGAGGAATACCTGGAGTGCGAAAACGGCCGCTCCGACCTCAGCTTCGCCTTCATCTACGGCTGCGCCACCGCGTTCGGCGTGGACGTGACCGACATCATCGAGGGCTCGTCCCCGAAGCTGTCGTCCTACACGCTCACCCGGAGCGGCGCGGGACAGCGCATCGAGCAGGCGCACGGCATGATATACTACAACCTCGCGCCGTTTTTCAAGAACAGGGCGGTCGAGCCGCTGTATGTGAACGCCGTCTACAATGAGGAGGCCCAGCATAAGCCCATGGAAGTGACGAGCCACTCGGGACAGGAGCTCGACATCGTCATTTCCGGCGCGCTGCGCGTGCAGATCGGCGAGCACACGGAGATACTGCACCCCGGCGACACGATTTTCTACAACAGCTCCGCGCCGCACGGCATGATGGCCACCGGCGGGCAGGACTGCGAGTTCTACGCCATCGTCATCGACGACAACGGCGAGGCCGAGCCGGTCCCGGAGACGACGGCGGAGTTCAACGCCGGCGTTTTCGGGGAAAAGAGCACCGACACCGAGCACAGGATCTACGAGGAGTTCGCGGAGCCGGTGGAGGACGAGAACGGGCGCCTTCTGTCGCTCTCCTTCAAGAACACCGAGCGCTTCAACTTCGCCTTCGACGTGCTCGACGCGCTGGCCGAGCGCAAGCCGGACAAGCTCGCTTTGATGCACGTGGACAAGGACAAGGTCGAGCGCCGCTTCACCTTCAAGGATATCGCCGTCCGCTCCGGCCGCGCGGCGAACTACTTCACCGCGCTGGGGATAAAGCGCGGCGACAAGGTGCTGCTGGTGCTCAGGCGCAACTATCAGTTCTGGCCCATCATGATGGCCCTCAATAAAATAGGCGCGATCGCCATCCCCGCGACCGATCAGCTCCTGCCGGACGATTACGTGTACCGCTTCAACCACGCCGGCATTTCGACCGTCATCGCCACGGCCGACGGCGACGCCTCCGCGCATATCGACGCCGCCATGCCCAATTCGCCCACGGTGGAGCGGAAGATACTCGTGAACGGCTCGCGCGAGGGCTGGCACGACTTCGTCGAGGAGTGCCCGCGCTTCCGCTCGAGCTACAAGCGGCCCGAGGACGCGCCCTGCGGCGACGACCTCATGCTCATGTACTTTACCTCCGGCACCTCCGGCAAGCCGAAGCTCGCGGCGCATAACTACAAATACCCGCTGGGGCACCTCATCACCGCGAAATACTGGCAGTGCGTCGACCCCAACGGCCTGCATCTGACCATCTCCGACACCGGCTGGGCCAAGGCCATCTGGGGCAAGCTCTACGGCCAGTGGCTCAGCGAGGCGGCTGTGTTCGTCTATGACTTCGTGCGCTTCTCGGCGGCGGATATCATGCCGATGTTCAAGAAGTACAACATCACCTCCTTCTGCGCGCCCCCGACGATGTACAGGTTTATGATAAAAGAGGACCTCTCGAAGTACGACCTCTCGTCCATCAAGCACGCCGCCATCGCGGGCGAGGCGCTCAACCCCGAGGTGTTCCGCCAGTTCCGGGCCGCGACCGGCCTGAAGATCATGGAGGGCTTCGGCCAGTCTGAAAGCACCGTCATGATCGGCAACCTCAACGGCATGAAGCCGCGCATGGGCTCCATGGGCAAGCCGGTCCCGATCTACGACGTGGACCTCGTCGACCCCGACGGCAACCCCGTCCCCGACGGCGAGACGGGCGAGATCGTCGTCCGCACCGAGCCGGGCAAGATTTGCGGCCTCACCATCGGGTACTATAACGACGAGGAGAAGACGGCGGAGAGCTGGCGCTACGGCATGTATCATACGGGCGACACGGCCTGGCGCGACGAGGACGGCTACTACTGGTACGTCGGCCGCGTGGACGACCTCATCAAGTCCTCCGGCTACCGCATCGGGCCGTTCGAGATCGAGAGCGTCATCATGGAGCTGCCGTATGTGCTGGAGTGCGGCGTCTCGGCCGCGCCGGACGAGATACGCGGGCAGGTCGTCAAGGCGTCCATCGTCCTCACCAAAAACATGAAGCCCTCCGAGGAGCTCAAAAAGGAGGTCCAGGAGTACGTCAAGAAGCGCACCGCGCCCTATAAGTATCCGCGTATCGTCGTCTTCCGCGACGAGCTGCCGAAGACCACCAGCGGCAAGATCATGAGAAATAAACTATAAGCAAGCGAGAAAGCGGACCGTTTCACAGGAGACGGTCCGCTTCCAACGAGAAACGCTTCGCTGGTTTCTCGTTGGAGAGGGATCGCACTCCGCTTCGCGCACTCCCTTTGGTCGCACGCGCGCTCCGCGAGAAGTATTTTTCGCGTGATACATGCTCCCGCGAAAAATGATCGGACTTTATTTTCGCCTGCGGGCGAAAACTCTGCGAGGCTTTGTATACAGTCTGAAGCGGACCGTTTCGCAGGAGACGGTCCGCTTCTCTATTTTCCTTCGTTTTTCATGACAATATGTTTGCAAATCGACTGGCTGTATGATAAAATTCAGCTTATAGGACGCGGCCGCGCCGCGGCGCGCGATCATGATATGGAGGGAACGGCATGGAGTATAAATCCGATATTCAGATAGCACAGGAAACCGAAATGCTGCCGGTCACGGAAATAGCGAAAACGGCGAAGGTGGACGACAAATACCTCGAACAGTATGGACGCTATAAGGCCAAGGTGGACCTCTCCATCCTGAAGGATATGAAGGACGCGCCCGACGGGAAGCTGATTCTGGTCACGGCGATCACGCCCACGCCCGCGGGCGAGGGCAAGACGACGACGACGGTCGGCCTCGGCGACGGCCTTCGCAAGATAGGCAAAAACTCGATCGTGGCGCTGCGCGAGCCCTCGCTCGGCCCCGTGTTCGGCATCAAGGGCGGCGCGGCCGGCGGCGGCTACGCGCAGGTCGTGCCGATGGAGGATATAAACCTCCACTTCACGGGTGACTTCCACGCCATCGGCGCGGCGAACAACCTGCTCGCCGCCATGCTCGACAACCATATCCAGCAAGGGAACGCCCTCGGCATCGACCCGAAGAAGATTACCTGGAAGCGCGCCGTCGATATGAACGACCGGCAGCTCCGTTTCATTGTGGACGGCCTCGGGGGAAAAGCCAACGGCGTCCCGCGCGAGGACGGCTTCGATATCACCGTCGCGTCCGAAATCATGGCGGTGCTGTGCCTGTCGAGCAGCATCACCGACCTCAAGGCGAGACTCGCCCGTATCATCGTGGGCTATACCTATGACGACAAACCCGTAACGGCCGCCGACCTCAAGGCGCAGGGGGCCATGGCCGCGCTTTTAAAGGACGCGCTCAAGCCCAATCTCGTGCAGACGCTGGAGCATACGCCGGCCTTCGTGCACGGCGGCCCGTTCGCCAATATCGCGCACGGCTGCAACAGCGTGACGGCGACGCGCATCGCCCTGAAGCTCGGCGATTACTGCGTGACGGAGGCCGGCTTCGGCGCGGACCTCGGCGCGGAGAAATTCCTCGATATCAAGTGCCGCATGGCGGGCCTCAAGCCCGACGCCGTCGTCATCGTGGCGACCGTGCGCGCGCTCAAGATGCACGGCGGCCTCCCGAAGACGGAGCTGGGGAAAGAGGACCTCGAAGCGCTCGAGCGGGGCCTTCCGAACCTTTTGCAGCATGTGGAGAACATCACGCAGGTCTATAAGCTCCCGGCGGTCGTCGCCATCAACGCGTTCCCGACCGATACGAAGGCGGAGCTCGACCTCGTGGAAAAGAAATGCCGCGCGCTCGGCGTCAACGTCGCCCTCTCCGAGGTCTGGGCCAAGGGCGGCGAGGGCGGCAAGGCGCTCGCCGAGGAGGTCGTGCGTCTCTGCGAGACGCCGAACGACTTTACGTTCTCCTATCCCGACGACTATTCCATCATGGAAAAGCTCGAGGCCATCTCGAAGCGCATTTACCACGCCGACTCCGTCGAGCTCGTCGGCAACGCGCCGAAGCAATTAAAGCAGCTCGAGGAGCTGGGCTTCTCGAAGATGCCCGTCTGCATGGCCAAGACGCAATACAGCTTCTCCGACGATCCCTTGAAGCTCGGCGCGCCGAAGAACTTCAAGATCACGGTGCGCAACCTCAAGGTGTCCGCCGGCGCGGGCTTCATCGTCGCGCTCACCGGCGACGTGATGACGATGCCGGGCCTGCCGAAGGTACCGGCCGCCGAAAAGATCGACGTGGACGAGAACGGGAAGATTTCCGGCCTCTTCTGATAACGGCAAAGCGGTGATCGTATGGAACTGAAAGACCTCTCCTGCTCGGAGTTTACCGGGCAGCTCGCCGCGAAAACGCCCGTACCGGGCGGCGGCGGAGCCTGCGCGCTGGCCGGAGCCGTCGGCGCGGCGCTGGGCGTCATGGTGGGGAACCTCACCGTGGGGAAGAAGAAATACGAGGCAAACGAGGCGGCGCTCCGTAAGCTCATGGCGGAGGCGGAGTCGCTCCGCCTCCGCCTCCTCGCCTGCATCGACGAGGACGCCGAGGCGTTCGAGCCGCTCTCGCGGGCCTACGGCATCCCCAAGGGGACGCCGGGGCGCGAGGAGACGATGGAAGCCTGTCTGCGCGCGGCGGCGGAGACGCCGTATAAGATACTCTGCCTCTGCTGCGAGACGATCGACCTTCACCGGGAATTCGCCGAGAAGGGCAGCGTTCTCGCCGTCTCCGACGCGGCGACGGGCGCGGCGCTCTGCCGGGGCGCACTCTGCTCGGCGGCGGTGAACGTCAAGTCGAATACGACGTATATGAAGGACCGCGCCTACGCCGACGACTTAAACGCGCGCGTCGACGAAAAGCTGGCAGCCTATTGCAAGGCCGCCGATGAGATTTTCGGCGGCGTTTATTCCAAACTGTGACAGGGAGTACAGACCATGAAGAAAACGATGAGAACGCTCCTCTCGGCGGCGCTCGCGCTGTCTCTCCTCTCGGGGGCCTGCGGCGCGCTGGCCTTCGGGATGGGCGAAACGAGATACACGCTTAAGGAAGAGTTGTCGAACGACCTGACCTACATAAACGAGATATCCGAGGCCGGCGGCAAGCGCGTCGAGACCTTCGCGCTCGAATATAAGCCGGCCGGCGGCATGTACCCCATCACGGGCTCGGGCGACACGATCTACGGCGGCCTGACGATCAACCAGGCCGTCACGAACGCGGAAAAGCAGGGCTACAACATCGTAGCGGCCGTCAATACCGATTTTTATTCGCAGCTCAACGGCGTCCCGCTGGGCCTCGTCATCGAGAACGGCGAATATAAGTCGAGCCCCGAGGAGGAAAACGCCCTTTGCATCGACGAGGAGGGGAGAGTCAGCATCGTCCGCCGGCCGGAGGTGAAGCTGAAGCTCCAGAACGCGGTCGTCGGCAAGCTCTCGACCACGGAGCTGACGCATCTGAACAAATACCGCACGGATACGGGCCTGTATCTCTACACGTCCGCGTATTCCACGGTCTCGACCCGCGCCGTGACGGAGGGGTGGGCGGTACGCTTCCGCATCGCCTCCGGCACGCTCGGCGTGAACTCCACGGTGGCGCTCGTCGTGGATGAGATACTGGAGCACACCACGAGCGTCCCGATCGGCGACGGGTACATCGTCCTGACGGCGGCCTACGCCTCCGGCTACGAGGAGGAGCTGACCAAATACGCCGTCGGCGACATGGTCCTGCTGACCTCCTCCTGCACCGACCAGACCGTTTCCAAGGCGAAATGGGCCTCCGGCGGCGGCGATATCCTGGTGGAGAACGGCGCGCTGACGGACAGCAGCCGCTGGGACAAGGCCATCGCGGGCAGCAATCCGCGCACGGCCGTCGGCGTCAAGGCGGACGGCACGGTCGTCTGGCTCGTGGTGGAGGGACGGCGGTCCGCTTATTCCGTCGGAGCCGATCTCACGATGCTGGCCGAGCAGATGGCGTCTTTGGGCTGCACGACGGCGATGAATCTGGACGGCGGCGGCGCCTCCGCCATGGCGGTGCGCAAGCCGGGGAATGAGACGTGCACGGTCGTCAACGCTCCGTCGGATGGCACGCCGCGGCCCACGGGCGCGTTTGCGCTGCTCGTCTGCCGCACGGCCACGGAAAATAAGCCCGAGCGGCTTTTCCTCAAGAACGACGGCGTCATGGTGCTCTCCGGAGCCTCCGTCACGCTTGATCCCGCGGCGACCGACCGCGCGATGAGGCCCATAGCGCTCCAGAGCTCCATCAGCGCCACCGTGACGAACGGCAGCGTCAAGAGCGGAGTCTATACCGCCGGGGCCGTTGAAGGACCGGATACGGTCTCGCTCGTGTCGGGCGACGCGCGCGGCACGGCCATGGTCTATACCGTGACGGCCCCCGATACGGTCGTCGTGAAGGATGCGGAAACGAACAGGGAAATTTCCACCCTGTCGCTCAAGCGCGGCGAATCGGTCCGGCTGGACGTCTCGCTCCGCCACCTCGGGCGCGACGTTACGTTCCGCAAGGATCAGATAACCTTCTCGGCCGACGAGGCGATCGGCACGATCACGACGGACGGCGTCTTTACCGCCGGGAAGAAGTCCAACCTCTCCGGCAGCATTACGATCAAGGCCGGCGGGACGGAGTGGAAGCTGCCCGTCACGATACCGGCCGAGCTGGAGGATATCGAGGGGCACTGGTCCGAGACTTACGTGCAGGAGCTCTTCGAGCGCGGTATCGTCACCGGCGTCACGCCCACGGAATTTAAGCCGAACGACGAGATACGCCGCGCCGACTTCGTCCTGATGCTCTACCGTGCCGCCGGCAAGCCTGCGGTCGATAAGGCGAGCACGTTCTCCGACGTGCCGGCCGACGCCTACTACTCGCAGGCCGTCGCCTGGGCGCAGAGCGCCGGCATCGCGGCCGGCACCGATCTCGGCACCTTCGAGCCGGCGAAGCCGCTCCTTCGCGAGCAGGGCTTCACCTTCCTCTACCGATACCTGAAGGCCATGGGCAAGGTGAACGACGAGACGAAGGAGGCCGATCTCTCCGGCTTTAAGGACGCGTCGCAGATATCCGCTTACGCGCTCACGCCGGTGAAGGTGCTCGTCGAGCTCGGCACCGTCTCCGGCGACGGAGGGCTGCTGACGCCGCTCGCCACGATGACGCGCGGCCAGATGGCGAAGGTGCTCTGCATGTCGCTGTAGCATCTTCAAACGAGACCCGCTGCGCCGGGCTCTCGTTTGAGAAGGATTGCGCTGCGCTCGCACAGTCCGCTCCGCGAGAGGTATGTTTTTCGTGATACATGCTCCCGAAAAACATGCTCCGTATTCGTTCGTGCCTGGGGGCGCGAAGCCTTGACCTATTTTCTTTTCACTGAAAACGGGCTGTCTCCGTCGAGGAGACAGCCCGTCTGTTATGGTTTTTACAGCTTCTTTTCTATACACACCAAGACAATGCCCGGGATGCCGTTGAAGGTACACGGTATGATGTCCGCCTCACGGTAGCCGAGGCTTTTATATAAGCCCCGCGCGACGGTGTTCGTCTCGCCCGTGTCGAGGCGCAGGACACTTACGCCCTCTTTTCTCGCCGTGTCCTCGTAAAAGCGCACGAATTTTTTGCCGAGGCCCTGCCCGGCGCTTTTCGGGGAGACGACGAGCGTGTGCAGGATCAGAGCGCCGCCCTCCGGCGCGGGGTAGAGCCAGCGCGCGTCTTTGTAGACCGGTACCGGTTCGCGGTTTATGCGCGCGGCGGCGAGTATCGCCCCGTTTTCCTCATACACGAACATGTCGCCCTTTTCTATCGCCTCGGCGGCCGTGGCGGCTGTGGGGTAGACGCCGCGTACCCAGCGCACGGGATATCGCCCCGCCTCGATCTCGGCGTGGATGTCGTCATAGATGCGCGCGATGGCGTCAAGATCGCCGGGCGTCGCTTTCCTGAACATGGGCCGTCACTCCTTTTCCGGCGCGGTCAGCGCTTCCATGAGGTCGGCGTAGAGCTTTTCGGCGTCGCGGCGGAAATTCTCCTCGATGGCGGCGGCCTGCTTTTCGTCGGCGGTATGGAGGCGCAGCTCCATCAGCTCCTCCTGCCCGTCCGAGAGAGCGAGCGTCACGGCGCAGCCGCCGTGCGGCCTTATATCGTGACGCGCGGTCACGAGCTGCTCGCGGGTCTGGCGAAAAGCCGTCGCGGCGGCGGCCTTGTCCGCGCGCAGGCGCACGGGGTAGGGGAGGTCCGTTTCCGTCACGGCGCCGTTCTTGCGGCCCTTTTCCGTGATCTCATACGCCTGCCCCGTAAGAGAGACGTGCTCCGTCCGCACGAGGTCCGCCAGACAGTCGGCGAAATCGAAATAGCCCACGCCCCCGTCGCACGAGGCGAGCGACGCGAGCTCGTCGAAGGCCACGGGCTTCGGCAGGCGCGCGAGGATGTACAAAATGAGTATCTTTATTTCAAGGCTGCTGTGAATAAAGCCGTGTCCGGTTGCAGATTCCATCATGTACTCCGTTCTCCGTAATCTTTTTCTCTATTATAGCGCAAAAGACGCGGCCTTGAAAGAGCTTTTTTCTTCGCCTGTATTTGACATCCTTCGACACGTGCAGTACAATAACAGAAAAATAGAAAAAGGAGAATGATGTACCGTGAAGCGATTTGCCGCCCTGCTGCTCGCCTGCCTGCTGCTTCTCTCGCTGGCCGCCTGCGCCGGGAAGACCCCGGAAGCGCCCGTCACGCCGGAGCCCGCCGAGTCCGAAGCGCCGTCTCCCAGCCCGACGCCGACGCCGAAGCCCACGCCGTCGGAGACGCCGACGCCCTCTCCGGAGCCGAGCGTACCGCCGGAGCCGGAGTTCAGAAACCGGTTCACCGGGCTGCCCGAGGAAGAAGACACGAGCCTCCGGCGTCCCTACGCGGTCATCTTCAATAACATCTCCAAGGCCGTCCCGCAGACCGGCATTTCCGGCGCGGACATCATTTTTGAGGTCCAGGCCGAGGGCGGTATCACGCGCATCGTCGCCGTCTTCTCCGACCTCGACGGGATCGACGCGCTCGGCAGCATACGCAGTATGCGCCCGTACTTCATCGACTTTACCAAGTGCCTGGAGCCGATCTATATCCACGCCGGCGGCAGCGACGACGCCTATATCAAGATCAAGGGCGAGGGCGTGACGAACATCGACGGCGTCAACGGCAGCGGCATCGGCGACATTTTCTACCGCGATTCCTGGCGCCGCAGCAACATGGGCTACGAGCACAGCCTGATGGCGAAGCCCTCGGCCCTGCCCGCGTATATCGAGAAAAAAGGCGTCAAGACGGAGCTTTCCGAGGAAAAGGGTTATGGCTTCGTCTTCGGTGAAAGCGACCTGAAGGGCGGCACGGCCGAAACGGTCAAGGTCTCGCTCTCGAACTCCAAGACGACCTCCTTCGCCTATGACGCGGCCGAGGGGCTCTACCGCATCTCGCAGTACGGCGGCAAAATGACGGACAGCGTCACCGGCGAGCAGCTTGCCGTCTCGAATGTCGTCGTCCTCCAGACGACGCTCAAGACGCTCGACAGCTACGGCCGCATGGCCGTCACGAGCACCGGCAGCGGCAGCGGCTACGTCTTCTCGCAGGGGGCCTATGAGGAAATCACCTGGTCGCGCGATTCGACCTCCAAGCCGTTTTCCTTCCAAACGGCCGACGGAAAAGACGCCGTGCTGACGCCGGGGAAGACCTACGTCTGCATCGCGCCGACCGGCGGGAACGTATCCATCGGTTGAAGCAAAACGATAAAGAAACGGTCGGGACTGCGGTCCCGGCCGTTTCAAACTGCAGACAAAGCCTCGCAGAGTTTTCGCCCGCAGGCGAAAAAGAGTTTCAAACATTGTTCGCACGGGCGTGTACCGGGCGAACAATACTTCTCGCGGAGCGCGCGTGCGACCAAAGGGAGTGCGCGAAGCGGAGTGCGATCCCTCTCCAACGAGAAACCAGCGAAGGGTTTCTCGTTGGAAGCCGTGTCGACTTGGTCGACACGCTGAAACGGTCGGGACTGCGGTCCCGGCCGTTTTTCTGTTGACAAGGGGAGGATTTGTGTTATACTGTATTAAGCCAATTAGTACAGTTGTAACGAATGGGGATGATCCGCCTGAAAAAGCTCGTTATTTATCTGCTGCTGCTGGCCGCGGCGGCGGCCGCGGTCCTGACGCTCGTTTTCTCCGACGCGCGCGGCGGAGAGCCGGGGAAGCTGGAGATCATCGTCGAGTCCGAGGGGCCGGACGGCGTCCTCGTCAACGCCACGCACCGCTGGGAGGGAGAACCGCCGGAGCTCGTCTCCGTTTTTGAGCATAAGACGGACAGCTATTACGTGCGCGATAAGACCGTGACGGTGGCGAAAGAGGTCATGCAGCCGCTCAACGACATGATGGACGCCTTTTTTGCGGAAACGGGCCTCAAGCGCGTGAATGTGGTGAGCGGCTACCGCTCGGAGGCGGAGCAGGCGAAGCTGTTCAACGAGGAGGTCGCGGAAAAGGGGGAAAAAGAGGCGGAAAAGTGGGTCAACCGCCCCGGATACAGCGAGCATCACACCGGCCTGGCCGTCGATCTGGCACTCTTTTTCGCCGAGGACGGCAGCAGCGCGCGGTTTGACGGCGAGGGCGAATACGCGTGGTTCCGCGAAAACGCGTGGCGCTATGGCTTCATCCTGCGCTATACGGAGGAAAAGCAGCCGATCACCGGCATCGCGCCGGAGCCGTGGCATTTCCGCTACGTCGGCCCGGACGCGGCGAAGCTCATTTATGAGCAGGACCTGTGCCTGGAGGAATATCTGGCCGGGCTCGCGGAGAAATAAAAGACGCCCCGCCTGACGGAAGCGTGAACCGACAGGTGGGGCGACAGTGTGTTTTATGCGTGCAGCAGCCTCTCCCAGCAGGGGAGGAAGAACTCCTCCGCGATCTCAAGGCAGCGCACGGCCTCCTCCTCCGTATAGCCGCCTATCACCGGCTCGAAGAGAGCGGTCATATAGGCGATCATAAGCAGGTGGAGCGCCTTGTTATCGAGCGGGGGAGATGAGGGCGGCAGCTCCTGCGCCCGGCGCGCCACGAGCTCATGCAAAAAGCACTCGTATTTCGTTCCCTGCGACCGCGTGAGCAGGAGGCGGTAATCCTCCATATGGGGATAGATGAGCTCCCGCATCATGTCGGCGGCGGAGAAGGTCCCGGTCTCCCTGAGCCGGGCGTCCAGCCAGTCGTTCAGCTTCCGCGCGGCTGGCTCGACGAGCTCGCTGAACAGACCGGCCTTGTCGACGCAATGGCGGTACAGCCCCGCCGCCGTCATGCCGCAGCGCTGGCCGATCCGCCGCATGGAGGCGCGTTCAAAGCCGTGCTCCATAAATTCCGCGCGCGCGGCGGCCAGTACGCGCTCATGACTGGATAACTTGTCTCTCGGCATCGTTCCATCGGTCCCTTCTATTTTTTTCCGACGAGCAGCATGGAGCCTGTCATGTCCATGAACGCCGCCTCCCGGTCCCTGGATGATGCGGGCGCGGGTTAGTTAAAACTAACCCGCGCCCGCAAAAAAGGCTCCTCGGGAGAAGTCGGAGGAGACAAAGAGGTTAGCTTACACTAACTAACATACCATCATCGTCGCCTTTTTGCAAGGGGGTTTCGGAAAATTTTCCGAGATGGTGAGGGAGACATTTTTTCTTGTTTTTTTACGTCGAATATGGTACATTAGTAAAAATTGTTTTTACAATATTTCCCCCTTTCTGAAAGGAGCGCGAGCGATCATGAGCAGATTGCAGATCCAGACGCCGGGACGGGCGGAACAGACCGTCACCGAGCTCTACAAGGACTTGGAGCGCCGCATCGCCGTGGCGCCCTCCGGCAACTGCCCCGTGGAGCTGACGGGCGCGTTTCTGCGGCTGTGCCTGGCGCAGAGCTGCGGCAAATGCGTGCCCTGCCGGGTAGGCCTCAAGAAGATGAGCGAGCTCATCGATAAGATCCTGGACGGCCGCGGGACCGAGGAGGACCTCGATACCCTGAAGGAATCCGTGGAGTCCATCGCCGACACCGCCGACTGCGCCATCGGCCATGAAGCGGCGCAGATCATCTCCGACGGCTTCTCGGCCTTCCGCGACGACTATTTGAGCCATATCCACCGCGGGCGCTGCTTCTCCAGCTTCGCGGCGGTGCCGTGCGTTACCAACTGTCCGGCTCACGTGGACATACCCGGCTATATCGCGCTGGTCAAAAACGGACGCTACGCGGACGCCGTGCGGCTCATACGGGAGGATAATCCCTTCCCATCGGTCTGCGGCCTTATCTGCGAGCACCCTTGCGAGGGGCACTGCCGGCGCAACATCGTCGATACCTCCGTCAATATCCGCGGCTTAAAGCGGGCCGCGATCGAAAACGCGGGGCGGGTCCCGCCTCCGCCGTGCCTCCCGCCGACGGGGAAGAGGGTCTGCGTCATCGGCGGCGGCCCCACGGGCCTTACCTGCGCGTACTTCCTCAAGCTGATGGGACACAGCGTCACCGTCTACGAGCGGCGGAACAAATTCGGCGGTATGCTGCGCTACGGCATCCCGCGCTACCGCCTGCCGAACGAATATCTGGACGCGGATATCGAGACGATCCTCTCCACCGGCATCGACGCGCATTTAGGCGTGGAGGTCGGCAGGGACGTGTCCTTTGAGGATATCATGGAGAACTTCGACGGCGTCTATATCGCCATCGGGGCGCACAGCTACAAAATGCCCGGCATCCCCGGCGAAGAGAGCCGCGGCGTCATCTCCGCCGTGGAACTGCTGCGCGCCATGGGCGATGATACGCCGATGGACCTTACCGGTAAGCGCGTCTGCGTCATCGGCGGCGGCAACGTGGCGATGGACGCCTGCCGCACGGCGGTGCGCCTCGGCGCGGCCTCCGTCAGGTGCGTTTACCGCAGGAGGATACAGGATATGACGGCGCTGCCCGCCGAGATCAGCGGCGCGGAGGCGGAGGGCGTCGAGATGGTGACGCTCATGGCCCCCGTGCGGGTGAATACGGACGGGAACGGCGACGTGACCGGCCTCGTCGTACAGCCGCAGGTGCCCGGCGATTACAGCCGCGGCCGCCCCATGCCGAAAAACGCCGACGCGCCGGAAAAGGAGCTCCCGTGCGATCTCGTCATCGCGGCCATCGGGCAGGCGATCGACTTCGGCAACCTGAAGGAGGCCGGCG
>Ga0208297_1000601_pt1 | contig 62227 bp, 53 predicted proteins | sample LMS_cellobiose_e_FD_187367 | JGI IMG/M metagenome (GOLD analysis project Ga0208297, IMG submission 187367) | Rumen-fistulated moose microbial communities from Alaska, USA - LMS_cellobiose_enrichment (SPAdes) (version 2) | ecosystem: Host-associated > Mammals > Digestive system > Stomach > Rumen...
GGCAGCGATAACCCGGCGGCGATAACCCGGCAGCGATAACCCGGCGGCGATAACCCGGCAGCGAGTACCCGGCGGCGAGTAACCGGCGGCGATAACCCGGCAGAGGGGACCGGACGGTGGGCGGCGAGCGTCAAGTGCAGGTCAGGCAAAGCCTAGGTGTAGCTGGCCCGGTTCTGGCTGGCCCGGTTCTGGCTGGCCCGGTTCTGGCTGGTCCGGTTCTGGCTGGCCCGGTTCTGGCTGGTCCGGCCTTGGCTGGTCCGACCTTGGCTGGTCCAGTTCTGGTTGGTTAGGCTGGCTGTCCATGCTTTAGTCAGGACAGTCGGGGCGGCTATGGGCTGTTGGGGTGGGGTTATTCCGGGACGTAGATGATCTCGCCGTTTTCGAGTTCGTAGGCGGTGCCGACGCGGCGGCCGCGGGTGCCGGTTGTCTGCTGGTCTTCGGAGGGGGTGTAGCGTTTGATGACGCCGGCTTCGCGGGTGATGATTTCCATATCGGCTTTGCCGGGGTTCTTGACCATCGTGAAGTCTTCTTTGGTGAAGATTTCCGACATGTTGAAGCGGGCGACAAGTGCCACCATGAGGGCGACGGCGAAGACCATCGCCGCGTCGAAGAGATTGGCTACGGTCGACATCGGGTCGATGTCGCCGTCGCTGTGCAGCAGGGGATTCCTATGCTTTCTCATGGGTCAGTGCGCTTTCTCGGTCAGGGTCTGGCTGAGATAATCGAGGTCGTTGATTTCCCGGGCGTACCAGCGCTGGCGGACCTGGAGGGTTGCCACGCCGATGGCGGCGACGAGCAGGCCGACGACGGTCGTGGCGAAGGCCACCTGCATGTTGTAGGCCATCGAGGCCAGGTCGCCTGCGGCCAGACCGACCAGGGCCGGTCCCATCGGGATCAACGTGCCCATCAGGCCGAGCATCGGGCCGATCTTGGCCAGGGTCCGGGAATGTCCCAGTTCCTTTTCCGCATCCACTTCGAAGTTGGAGAGCAGCCGTTCGCACCAGGCTTTGTCGCTGCGATGGGCCAGGAGTTGGCGGGCAGCCGTAACCAGCGGAGACTTGACATCTTTCGGGAAGGCAGCCAGTTCTTTCTCCCAGTCGGACGGAGCGGCGTCGAGCAGGGACGAGATTTTCTTTTCGATGGTCCGGCGGCGGAAGTATTCGCCGAAAAAGCCTCCGGCCAGGATCAGGGCCTGGATCAGGAAAAGGATCAACAGGACAGCCACCGGCACCAGCAGTCCGTTGGAAATCCAAAACAAAACATTCGAAATCGTATTCATAGGAAAAAGATAATAGCTAAAAGGTGATGGCACCTGTGGCGGCGACGGTCAGCAGGAGCAGGAAGAGATTGATGAGGAAGAGGCCTTCCAGCCGGGCAGCCGTCTCCGGCACGAGTCGACGAAGGAGTGCCGTTCCACCGAGGGCAACGGCCAGTGTGGCCAGTGCCGCTATCCGGGCCAGACGCCCGAAATCCAGGCCCGGCCGGGAGAAGAGCAACTGGCTCCATCCCCAGACGACGGCTGGGAAAGCCAGCAGCCCGGGGATAAAGCGGAGGAAGCGGAGCCGCCGGGCCGGCGCCGTGAAGCAGAAGAGAAGCATCAAAGCCACTTCCAGGACGACGCAGACGGCCCCGTCCAGGATGCGGGAAGGATCGGAAGTCCATTGCTCGATCGTTCCGGCTGTCTGGCGTGTCAGCCAGGGAATGGCCAGCCAGACGAAGACCGCCAGGGCCACAGCGACCAGGACGGACTCCCAGCGTGGCAGGAAACTGCTCTTGAACAGGAAACTCAAGAGCGCGAGCACGGCGATCATCGGGAACAGGACTTCCATCAGGCGATGCGTTTTTTGCGGCGGAGCCGGACGAGCAGGAGGATAAAAAGCAGCAGGCCGAGCCCGGCGCCGACCCAGCCGGCATGATGGGCGAAGGTAGCCTTTTGCGTCGGATCGGAGAGCCGGTCTTCCTTCAGCACGATCTCCGAGGCATCGGAGGCGGCTGCGTTACGGACGGCGGCCATTGTCGCTGCGTAGGCACGGCGGTCTGTTTCAGAAAGTTGTCCGCTGATAAAGCGTTCCAATTTCGGGTTGCCGCAGACGAACTCCGTGCAGGCGGCTCCGGCCTGGCGGGTGATCTCGGCGTGGAGGGCAGCCGTGGTCTGCAGCTGCGCATCGGAGGCCTTCCAGTAGCCCTTACGGGCGCTTTCCAGCATGACGGCCGTCATTGCCTGGAAGGCGGCGGGATTGACGCGATTCAAGTATTCGTGGATGCCGAGCCCTTCCGTGTCAAGGATATACGTATCATACAGCTCGTCATAGAGTTTCGGATCGAGGACAGAGGATCGTGTGGCATTCCAGCCGAAGACATTGCGGAAGAGCTCGCCGAACATCTGGGCGCTTCCTTCGCCGCCTTTCATCCGCTCCCGGATGAAAGTGGGGTTGAGGATCGTGGCGCGGGTCTCCACGGCGACGGCTTCGCGCGCGCCCTGGAGACGGCGGTTGTAGCGGTTGCGGTAGTCGGCGAAGAAGGCGTCGGGTTCCTGTCCCGTGACGGTTTTGACCGCCAGCGAGAGACCGCCTGTGAATTCATAGACGTGGTCGAGGGAAAGCGGCCCCCAGGTGTTGCTCTGGCGGGGTTGGATCACCACGTCGGTACGCTCGATGGCGGCGGCGAAGAGGCCGGGCTCATAGCCGGCCCAGTTCGCCTCGTCGCCGTAGGCGGCGCCCATATTGTTGAGGAATCCTTCCGCGATTTCCCGCTCATCATCCCAGCTGCCGCTGCTCTCGACGAAGCCGAGCATCCCGGTGCTGTAGCCGCTGTTGAGCGGACCGAACACGCGCATCGTGGCGAGTTCGCGCGCCCGGACCGGCGACAGGCCTTTGTCGAGCAGCGCCTTCTCCTGCGCCTGCGTTCCGGCGGCCACATAGTTGGGCAGACCGTCGGCCTCCGGCGCTTCGGCGGCCAGCTTCACTGCCTCCGTGAGCAGGCGGAGACGGGAGCCTGCGATATCGCGCAGCTGTCCGGAAACCTGCACCAGCACGTCAATGCGGGGCCGTCCCAGCTCTTCCGCCGGGACCACCCGCAAATCGACGACGCGTCCCTGCTTGTCGCGCAGCGGCTCGACGCCCAGCATCCGGAAGGCCTGGGCGATGGTGGCTCCTTCGGTGGAGATGAACTCGCCGGCCCAGAAGGTATAGCTCACTTTGCGGGGATAGTCGCCGTGCTGCTGCCGGTAGCGTTCCAGGGTCTCGTCGGCGAGGCGTTTCCCATCTTCCCACGCTTGCGGGCCGGGCGTGGCTTCGGCGTTGATACTGAACATATTGCGTCCAGTTGGCAAGACGTTGGGATTGAGGACAGGGTCGCCGCCGGGGGCAGGGAAGACGGTACCGCCTTCCAGCGCCCGGACCATGGCGTCGAGTTCGTTGCGCGACGAAGCGACCAGGCCGGCGCGGTAGGAAAGCGCCGGCCTGAGCTCCTCCGGCACGGACGCCGTGTCCCGCGGCGGCTGCTGAAGCAGCGCCGCGATCCGCCGCCGTGCCGCCGGCAGATAATGGCGGTGCAAGAAGTCGAAATCCTGCAACTGTTCCGTGGTGATGCGGCCGGCGTCGCGGTCGCGGCGCGCGGTCTCGTAAGCCAGCGGATCGGCGGCCACGGCGAGCGTCGTGGTCAGCAGGTCACGTGCGGAGTAAGGCTGTCCCAGCGTATAGTAAGCGCCGGTAATCTTTTCGTCGGCGATTTCTTCGGTAAAGTTGTCGAGCTGCTCGAGTTCCGCTGCGGTAAAAGGCTCGGTGAGCGTGGAGTCGAGCCCGAGGTCGCGGTGCAGCCCGAGGCGGACGGCTTCGCGCTTGATGAGAAGCCCGAGCGTCCGGCTGCCGCCGCCCGCCTCGAGGGCGTGGTGGATATCGTCGAGCAAGGCGCCGTACCGCTGCCGCATCCCGCTCTCCACATAAGGCGGCGTCAGATAGGTCACGAGCGCGGCGTGCGTGCGGCGCTTGGCGATGATGCCTTCTCCCACGTTCCCCGTCGTGTAATAATAGAAATGCGGCAGGTTGCCCACAAGCACGTCCGACCAGTCAGCCTGCGACTGGGCCACGTTCTTCCCGGGCGTGAATTCCAGGTTGCCGTGCGTTCCGAAATGGATCAGCGCGTCGGCCTTGAATCCGTGTTGGAGATAAAGATAGGGCGCAAGATAGCTGTGCGGCGGCGCCACGCCGGCGCCGTGGACCAGTCGGAATTCGTCGTCTCCCAGCGCGGGGCGGGGTTGCGGAAAGAGCAGGATATTCCCGAATTGCAGGCAGGCCACGGCGAGGCTGTCGCCCCGCACAAGCAGCCGTCCTGGCGCCGGCCCGTAGCGTTCCACGACCTCCTGGTATTTCGCAGGAAGCAGCGTCTCCGCCGCCCAGGCCTCGTACTGTTCCCGGCTCAGCCACACGGGATGCGCGGTGCGGAGGAACTCCGCCTGCGAGCCCGGGGCGTACGAGCCCATCACGCTGCCTTCGCGGTGAACGAGCCGGCCGAAGGCCGCCTCCGTCCCCGGAAGGCCGCTCACGTCGTACCCCTCCTCGCGCAGCCGCAACAGGAAGTTGTACAGTGAAGGGATCACCTCCATCCCGCTGGCCAGCAAAGCGTCTTTGCCGGGCGACTTGAAGTAGCCGATGGCGATGCGTTTCTCCCGATTGGGCTTGTCGCGCAGCGCCATATACCGGGTGAAATAGGCCAGGAAAGCATCGATGCGTTCCGGTTCCGGCGTATACAGGAAGAAGCCGGAGGGACTTTCATTCTGTGTGGCGATGCAATAATTCCCGACACCGCCGTCGATTTCCGGCACCACCACGCGGGCGGTCAGCGTACCGCTGCTGACCGGCTGCAGCGGATCGATCCAGTCGCTGTGCGGCTGGATGAGCGGGAAGGGATTGAAGAGCGGGATATTCTCTTCGTGCAGCCACCGGATGAACGCGTCGTCACCCAGTCGCCCCATCGGCAGATAGATCACGGCGTCGGGATGCAGGGCCCGGATCATCTGTTCGCGGGCCTTCCCGTCCGCCGTGAGCGGATAGACGTTGAATCCGGCGCCGGTGAGCCGTGAGATGAGGGTGTCCACGTGCGCCCGGTTCCCCTCCATCGGGAAATTGAGACCCGAGATGAAAAGGACGCGGTCGCCTCCTTCGTGATAGATCCCCTTCTCCCGGAGATAGGCTGTAACGGATTCGTGATCAGGGAAATACTGCCCGTATTCCCGATGATAATACATATTTTTGAGCAGAGGCACCGGTGCATCGAGACGCCGGTCACCCCAGCGGAGCGGCGTGGCGACGCGGCGCAGGAAGCGCAAGCCGTTGCGGTAGTTGCCGGCGCTCGGGTTGCGGAAATAGTCGAGCATCGTCTGCACCTGCTCCGGCGTCAGATTCTCCTGGACATCCACGTGCTGGTTGTTCAGCGTGTTGGTGAAGACCGTCACGCCCCGCCGGCCGGACTTTTCGAGTGCGGCCACCTGGCCTTCGTCGAGATAGAGCCCGCGGCTGAAAATGATCACGGCGTCGGTGCCGCGGAGCGGCTTTCCGTCCGCCGCCACCGCGTCGGCATCGGCAAAGCGCAGCCGGATCTTCCGGGAATCGTTGTTGAGGGCCACGTCGGCCTGTTGGGCGAGTGTGGCGTTGACGATCAGGATGCGGGTCGGCCTGAGAAAAGCCAGCCAAAGCACCGCCACCAGCAGGAAAAGGGCGGCGAGCAGGAAGAGCAGTCTGAAGGTGCGCCTAGTCTTTGCCTGCGGCATACTCCTGTTTCTTCTGGAGGATATCCATGGGTGCATGGTGCAGGCTGTAGCGGATGTGGTCGAGGTAGATGTCTTGGATTTCGGGGATTTCTCCCAGGCCTTCGAGGCGGCAGTCCACCTGGAGGCCTTCGGCTTCCAGGGCTTGTTTCCAGTCGACGGCGATGTCGTTGGTGACGTGGTCGCCGGCCACGAAGAGCAGCGGGACGAGCGTCACGCGACGTGCCCCTGCGGCCTTCAGCCGGGCCAGCATCGTCTCAAAGGTCGGATAGCCTTCCAGCGTGGCGACGTGGAACAGCGGATTCCCCTGGGCCGAGAACAGATAGTCCATCTGGCTGTAAGTAGCCGTGGCGGGCGTGTAGGTGCCGTGGCCGACCAGGACGACGTGGGCTTTCTTGCGGGCATCGGTGGCGTCAGCGTGCCGGGCGGCCAGGATTTCGGCCACCTTCGCGCAGTCGGCGACATCGTAGAGCAGGGGAGCGCCGACACGGATATCCTCGAAGAATCCTTCCACGCTGGCCACTTCGCGGCGCAGCGATTCCATTTCGGCTCCCTCGAGCAGCGTGGTGCTTTGCACGATGACGTGCGTGAAACCGTCGGCACGAAGGCGAAGGAGGGCGTCGAGCGGCGTCTCCCGCACGATGCCGCGTTCCTTGAGTCTGCGGATGACGATGCGCGAGGTGTAGGCCTCCCGCAGGGTCAGTTCCGGAAAGGTTTGCGCCGCTTTGGCGTTGATGGCGTCGATGGTTTTGCTGCGGGTTTCATCGTAGGTGGTGCCGAAGTGCACCATCAGCAGCGCGGTTTTGTTTTCTTGGGCAGAGGCTGTCATCGGCAGCAGGAGTGCCGACAGCGCGGCCAGTATCAGGATGTGTTTGCGTTTCATTATTTCAAGTCAGTCAGGTGCGCATCCATCCAGGTCCATTTGTCGGTGAAGCCTTTCTTGATGCGTTCGACGGCGGCGGAGAAGTCCATCTGTTCGTCGCCGTTTTCATTCTGCCAGGCCGGGATGGGCCAGAGCTGGTGGTTGATTTCTTCGGAAATGCGGATCTTTTCGGCCATCTGGTCGATGTAGTCCGTCAGTTCCCGGAAGGTATCCTTGTTCTTTTCCCACAACTCCAGCATCCGGGCGCGGAACTTCTCGTCGCCCCAGAGGGCGGGATAGTAGAGCGTCTTGTCGGCGCCGGCCCATTGCTTGGCATAAGTGGGAACAAAGCCGTGGTAGTCGAAATCCCACACGGGTCCGCTGTAGAGTTTGCCGCCCCGCGGCTTGTAGAAGTACACGCTGTGCGGTCCTTCGAACGGCCAGGAGCTGAAGAAGTCCGTATTGGTGGCCAGTTCATTGACGAACATGAACCAGATGGCGGAATCCACGTCGAGATAGGGTTCGTAGGCGTGGGCCTTCACCTGTTCGGGATCCTTCAGGATCCGCTCCAGTTCGGTGACGTAATTCTTCACATAGTCGAAAGCGGCGCTGGAGAGGGCATCCTCGTCCGGCTCCTTGAACTGATAGGGGAGCAGGAAACGGGACGAGCGGAATTTGTTGACCTCGTCGTAGTAGGTGTCGAGTTCCAGCAGGTAGCCGCCGGTGATCAGTTCGGGATCGGTCTCGCCCGCTTCCATCTCTTCGATGTTCACGCGGTTCTTGTCGATCTTGATCTGCTCGCAGAGGTAGTAGTTGCCCACGTGCTTGCCGTTGAACTCCACTTCCACGAACTGGCCGCGGACCGTGTAGGCCAGGCCGGTGTGGCGCGAGAGCCAGAAAGCGGCGTCGTTGCGCAGGAGCGTGCGGTCTTTCCAGTTGGCCAGCAGGATCCAGCGCTTGTGCTTGGGCATGCCCAGGATCTGGGATTTGGAATCCAGCTTGAGGGCATAGGGTTTCTTGGGATAGTTCCAGGTGGAATTGCCGCGCCCCCGGATGCTCATCGTCCCTTCGTAGTCGAGGCTGCCGTCGGGATTTTCGATGCGCATCGAGGCATCGGCCATCCAGTCGGTCTTGCTGGTGATTTCCCGTCCGCCCGGGGTCTTGATCCGCACGACGGGTAAGCCCGTGTTGCGCACCGTCAACGTGTAGCTGTTCTCCGAGCGCCCGTTCTTGACGACCAGGGTGAGCGGATGCGTCGCATCCACGCGGGTCTGGTCGCGGAACACCTCTTCGCCGTTGAGAAAGACGCCTTCCCCCACGATCGTGAAGGAGAGGATCACCGACGAGAAGTCGGTCGTGGTCGGAAGCGTGGCGACCAGCGAAAAGTCCTTCTTGTCCAGTTCGGCTTCCTTTCCGTTGACGGTCAGGGAAGTAATCTCAGCCGGTGCGAAAAACTCCGGCTCTTCCGTTCCGCCGCAGGCAGCCAGCAGGAACAGGGCGCTAAAAAACAGGATACGTATCTTCTTCATAAGATACAAAGATAGTGTTTTTTGAAAATAGCCCCGCAACTGGCAGGCTTGCGGGGCTGGAAACACTATAATAAAACTGCTCAGAAGAGTGCGATGAGCCAAAGGAATGTTATTCGGGATTCTTGGAATGGTAGTAGTCGAGCGGTTCGCCGTTGATGGCGTCCTGGGTGTGGTTCATCCAGACCTGGCGGATGGTCGGCAGTTCCAGCAGGCCCTTCTCGATCATCGTCGAGTTGTTGCAGGTGAAGCCGGAGCCGTTGGCGCCGAAGAACACCTTCCAGCTGCAGTCTTCGACTTCGCCCTCGTCGTTGGCCTCGGCGAGGAGGTCGGCGAAGGTGTAGCTCTTGCCTTCGAACTTCTCGGGCAGGTCGTCGCCGGCCATGTCGTTGTGGCCGTGGTCACCGTCGATCGACATCAGCGGGTGCAGATAGACCTTGAGGTTGCTCTTGTTCAGACCGGCAGCGGCCATACGCTCATACACGTGCGGCTTGAAGTTCTCCATCATATCCACCGTGCCCACGAAATAGTGCGGGTTGATGTCCTGGAGCGCTTCCTCGAGCTGGGAGTAGCGGATGTTGGCCTTGTAGGTGTCGTAGGAGTCGGGGTTGCCGTGGCCCATGAAGGCGACGATGTCGGTGGCAGCCTGGCTCTTGTAGAGATTGTTGAGTTCGCGGGCGACGGTCGGGACGTCCTTGTCGGCATCCTGAAGGAGGGGAACACCGAGCTTCAGGACAACGGATGCCAGGTAATCGTCGTCGATGTCACCGTTGGCGTTGTTGGCGAAGTCCTTGATGTAGTTGATCACGCGGGTGTATTCCTCGCCCGGGATGACCTGCAGCGACTGGACCACGATCTCTTTGTACATCACGCTCTTCTGGGCGAAGGCGGTCAGCCAGAACGGCGGTGCGTAGTAGTTGCGGATCTCGGCGCCGTCGGCGGCGTTCTCACCGGCAGCCGCACGGTTGATGCAGATGGCGGAAGAGAAGGAGAGGTACACGTCATACTTGGGGAAAGCCTTCCTGTAGGCCTCCACCGTGGCGTCGAAGGCATCGAAGGCCTGCTGCCAGGTGGAACCGAAGGCGACCAGCAGGATGGCCTTGTCGTTCTTCTTCTGTTTCTTGACCGTTTCGTTCACGGCTTTCTGGTAGGCTGTGTAGTTGTACTCCTCGTGGTTGACGGGGTCGCAGGAAGTCAGGCCCAGTACGAGTCCCGCCAGCAGGGCGAGTGTCAGGAATCTAGTTTTCTTCATTTTGTTTGGAATTGTAGTTGTTGTTTATCGTTGAGTTGAATTTGTCGCTGATCTTTCGGCCCTGGTTGAAGCGGACGGTCAGGCCAAGGTAGAATGTCGTGCCGGGCGTCGTCGTGCCCAGGTGCAGGCCGTGGGGTGTCCGGTCCACATAGTTGAAGATGTTGTCCACACCCGCCTCGATCCGCCAGGAAGTCCGGGTGGAATGGCCCAGGTCGTGTCCGGTCGAGATGCGCCAGATCTGATAACCTTTGCCGTCGCCGTCGATCTGGTAGTGCCGCTTCGAGGACATCCGCCCGTAGAGGCCGGCGCTCAGCCGGTAGTCGGGCGAGAAGCGGTGGTTCCAGGTCACAAAGAGGTTGCCCTTGTGGTGGGCTGTCCCGTCGATCGTTACCTGCCGCATCCGGTCGTGGTCGGCATCGTACTGGTTGGCGTCGGTGTCGAGCCAGCTGTAGCCCAGGCCGAAGGCCCAGTCGCGGAGGCTGTAGCGGAAATTGAAGTCCACGCCCAGCGTACGGGCGTCATCCACGTTCTGGTACTGCCGGGTACGGACGGGATCGTACTGGATGATATATTCGGCCGGCGCCTCGTAGTTGGGGATGGTCACCAGCGTGATCATATCCTTGACCCGGTTGTAATAGCCCGTGACGTTGATGCTGAGTCCCGAGAGCGTGTATTCCCCGCCCAATGAAAAATAGTTGCTGGTCTGGGGGCGCAGTCCCTGGTTGCCCAGGTAGAGATAAGTGCCGCTCATCTGCTTGACGTAGCGGTAGTGCAATTCCTTGGGCGTAGGGGTCTTGAAGCCCTGGCTCCAGGTGGCGCGGATGCGCCAGGGGAGCCCGAGTGCCAGCATCGCGGAGACCTTGGGCGTGACTTTGATGCCGAACTGGCCGTTCCAGGTCAGTCGCGCGCCGCCGGCCAGCTGGATCCGGTTGTGGCCGAAATCGCGCTGCCATTCATCCTGGGCATAGACCGCGGCCGTCCAGTCGCTTACCGTTCCACCGACCACGCGGTTGGGCGCGTAGAGCCAGTCGTAGCGGTACTCCACGCCAGTGTTGAGGAGATTGTCGGCGGGAAGCGAAAAGACGCCTTTCAAGCTGGCCATTGTGCGGCGCTGGTCGCTCTGCATCTCGGTCTGGTCGGGCAGATACGGGTAATAAGGATAATAGAGGGTACCCTTGCTCTTCTCGTAGTCCTCCACCAGCGTAGTGGCGGTGAAGTAATACATATAGGCGTGCCGGTTCCAGTCGAGGTCGAAAGTCACGACGTCGGTCTTGTTGGGCTTCCAGCGGAGGCCGGTCGAGGCCGAAGCGTTGCGGTATTGCAGGTCGTAGGTGTGGACGTCGAACTGGGCATATTTGCCGTTGGGACGGTAGATGCGTTTGCCGTAGAGGGTTCCGCCGGCATAGAACTCCAGTTTGTCGGAGGCGGTGAAGGTGAGCTGCTCGCCGACCTGCGCGTTGGTGTGCCGGTTCACGGTCTTGTTCTGCGAATCGGTCACGGGCGCCTGCGTGCCCGTGGTGTGCTCCACGGAGGTGTTCTGCCAGCCGTCGGAATGTTGGAACTGGAAGTTGGTCAGCGAGCTGAAGCGGCCGTATTTCAAGCCGATGGCGTTGTGCTGGCGCAGGTCCAAATAAGATCCGCCACGCGTGCTGTTCTCCAGCAACAGGCCTTCCTCGCGGTGCTTGCGCGTGATGATGTTGATCACGCCGGCGATGGCGTCGCTGCCGTAGAGGGCGGAGGAAGCGCCCTTGACGATCTCGATCTTTTCGATGTTGCGGGGGTCGATCAGCGACAGGTCGTTTTCGCCGCCCACGTCGCCGTGGATGCGCTTGCCGTCGATCAGGATTAGGATATAGCTGTTGCCCAGGCCGTTGAGCTGCATATGGGAGCCCATATCATCTTCGTTGAAGGCGAACGAGGCGGTCAGGCCGCCCAGGATGTCTTCGAGCGAGCGTCCGGCATAGTTCTCCAGCATCTTGCTCGTGATGACTTCCGTCTGCACGGGTACGTCCTTGAGCAGATGCTGCGTGCCGGTGGCCGTGACGACGGTCTCCGGAATCGTGTCTTGGAGATACGATTGCGCTGCCAGTGAATGGGTGAGCAACAGGGCACACCCTATGAACAGGATCCGTAATGTCTTCATTTCCCGCTAGCGCTTAATCCTGAACGCGCGTGTTACAAAACGATTCCGGCAGGTCTTCTGGCTTTCCCCGGTCCGCCCCGCCTTCCCAAGCTTTGCAGTTTCCGCGCCTTCCAGAGAGGGGGAGCGCTGCGCTCAGTGGCGATTGTGAGACGGACCTTGAAGGGGATCACAGCTGCAGGTACAGCCCCGGTTTTCCACCGGGTTCCCTTGCATCGGCGCGGCACCAGGCCGCCCGATTACCCGAATCGGGGGCAAATATAAGCAATATTTCGATAGGATGATTAAGGATTCAACAGAAAGAATACGGCGGCGGTCAGCACGACCATCGCGATTTCGGCGGCGCGGTTGACGCGGACCGCGCGCCGCATATCGGCGGTGGTCAGCGGACGGTCGTTTTCGCCGATGAAAGGCTTCCACACTTCTTCGCCGAAATAGTTGTGGGGACCGCCGAAGCGGCAGTCGAGGATGGCGGCCAGGGCGGCTTCGGGATGGCCGGAGTTGGGACTCAGATGCTTGCAGCCGTTTTCGTGGACCCACGCTATCTTGCCGAGTTTACCGGACACGAGCAGCATCAGGAACGCGGTCAGGCGGGCGGGAATCCATCCCGCCACGTCGTCGAGCCGCGCGGCGAAGCGGCCGAAGTCCAGGTAGCGTTCGTTGCGGTAGCCGATCATCGAGTCGAGCGTGTTGACCATCTTGTAGGCCACCATCCCGGGCACGCCGAGCACAGCCAGCCAGAAGAGGGGGGCGATGACGCCGTCGTTGAGGTTCTCCGCCAGGGTCTCCAGGGCTGCGGTGCGGATCTCCTGGGCCGAAAGATCAGAAGTGTCCCGGCCCACGATGCGGGCCACCTGCGTCCGCCCTTCCTCGAGAGAGCGGTCCACGGCGCGGAACACTTCACGCACTTCGCGGATGAGGGTCGTGCCGGCCAAGCAGAAGAAGATCAGCACGGCATCGAAGATCCATTGCAGCCACGCGCCTATGTGCAGGGCTTCGCCGGCCGCCCGCAGGCCGAGCTGAACCGCTAGTGTAAGCAGGAAGATGCCCAGAACAAGGCCGATGGCCATCCAGGCGCCTTTCCGGCGCCGGTTTTCGCCTTGGTTCCAGCGTTTTTCACCGGCCGCGATCAGTTTGCCAAAGCCCACGACCGGGTGGGGCAGCCACGCGGGGTCGCCGATCAGCAAGTCGAGGAGCCAGCCGGCCAGGAGGGTAAGGATGCGGCTCATCGGCGTTCCTCCAGATAAGTTCGGATGGCTTCCACCAGGGCGTCGTTTTCTGCCGGCGTCTGGGTGGCGATGCGGAAATGGCCGGCATCGAGTCCTTCGAAATTGGACGCGTCGCGGATCAGGATGCCGCGCGTCTCAGCCAGCCACTGCTTGAGGTCGGAAGCGCGGCCTTCGGCGAGATGGCAGAGGAAGAAATGGGCCTGCGTCGGCTCCGCCGTGATGCCGGGGAGGATATTGAGGGCGGCGCGAAGGCGCTGGGTCTCAGCCAGCAGCGCGTCGAGGTCGATGGGCGCCGTATCGGGATGCTTGCAGAGATACAGTCCGGCTTCGATTGCCAGTGCATTGACACTCCAGGGCATCCGCACGGCGCGGATGCGTTCCAGCAGCTGCGGGCAGGCGGTGATATACCCGAGGCGGATACCGGGCATCGCATAGCGTTTAGTCATCGAATGGAGCTGGACGACGTTGGGATACGCTACCGCCTCCGCGGCGCTCAGCAGCGGCTCCCGCGTAAAGAATCCATACGATTGGTCAACAACGAAAACCGTCTCCGGCTGCTTTTCAAAAGCCTTCATCAACTGCTCCTTCGGAATGACAGTCCCCGTCGGGTTGTTCGGATTGCACAGCCAGACGGTCTCCCGTGCAGCTGCGGGGAGGCTTTCCCGTCGCGCGCCAGAACCTTTTTCGGGCCAGCGGGGGCGCTTGGCCCGAAAAGAACCGTGGCGCTCCACCAGGCCAACCCGCGCCTCCCCGCTGCTGCAGGGGAGACCGTACAGTCGGCAGGCGTCGGCGTATTCGCTGAAGGTGGGGGTGAGGATGGTGGCGTGGGTGCCGGCGAAAGCGTGGGCGGTCAGGTAGATGGCCTCGGTGGCGCCGGCGGTGACGCAGACGGATCCGGGGGCGATGCCGTGCCGGGCGGCGAGGGCGCGTTCGAGGGTGTAGGGTTCCGGCTCGGGATAATGGCCGATGGCGTCGAGCCGCTCGCGCAGATGCGCTTTCAGCGGCGTCAGATCCACGTGGCCATAGACGTTGGAACTGAAGTTCGCCACAATGGGGCGACCGTAGCGGAAGGCATCGTCACCGTGACCGTTGATCATCGTTCTCCGCGTAAGATTTCGTAAAGCTTCGGCACGTCTACATATTTGCGGACGTGGTCTGCGAGCTTGTCGTATTGTTCTTCTTTGAAGGCGTGGTAGTCGAAGGCGGTGGCGGCTTCGGTCAGCTTCGCGCCGTGGGGGGCGAGGAGGCGGTCGATGAAGGCGGGATTGTCGAGGATGCCGTGGATGTAGCTTCCCATACATTTTTCATCGACGAGGCAGCCGTCATCCTGGCCGTCGGCGAGGCGGTTCAGGGGCTGGAAGGCGCTGCCTTCCACGGGCAACGTCTCGCCCATATGGATCTCATAGCCTTCCATCTGATTGTCAGGCTTGTCGGCGAAGGTGAAACGCACCTGGCGGGTCACTTTCTCGCCCAGCATTTCGGTGGTCATCGGCAGCAGGCCGAGGCCGGGCATCGCTTCGATGTCGCCTTCGACGTGGTGCGGGTCGCGGATCTGGACGCCCATCATCTGGTAGCCGCCGCAGATGCCCAACACCGTGGCGCCTTCACGCCGAGCGCGCAGGATGGCCTGCGCTACGCCGTTGCGGCGCAGCTCGTACAGGTCGTCGAGCGTGCTCTTGCTGCCCGGGATGATGAGGATGTCGGCCTTGGCGAGCTCATCTACATTATTGCTGTAGAACAGATGGACCCGCGGGTCGCGCTCCAGGGAGTCGAAGTCGGTAAAGTTGCTGATGTGGCGCAGCAGGACCACCGCTACGTTGATCTTGCCCCGCTGGGCCGCGGCGCTCTTGGCCGCGAGCGCCACGGAATCCTCCTCTTCGATGTGGATGTCGTGATAATACGGCACGACGCCCAGCACCGGAATCCCGCACAACTCCTCGAGCATCTTCCGGCCCTCTTCGAAGAGCCGCAGGTCGCCCCGGAACTTATTGATCAGAATCCCTTTCACGCAGCGCCGCTCCTCGGGCCGCAGCAGCATCACCGAGCCATAGACGCTCGCGAAGACGCCGCCACGGTCGATGTCGCCCACCAGGATGATGTCGGCGCCGGCGTGCATCGCCATCGGGACATTCACCAGGTCGGAGTCGCGCAGGTTGATCTCGGCCAGGCTGCCTGCACCCTCCATCACCACAGGATTGTAGCGGGCGGCCAGCCGGTCGAAGGCGGCGTACACGGCCTCGCGCAGCTCGGCCCGGCCTTCCTTGCGGAAGTAGTCGTAGGCGTCGCGGTTGCCGATGGGCCGGCCGTTGAGCACCACCTGGGAAGTGTGGTCGCTCTGGGGCTTGAGCAGCAGCGGATTCATATCGGTGTGGCAGGCGACGCCGGCGGCTTCGGCCTGGACGGCCTGCGCCCGCCCGATCTCCAGCCCGTCCTCCGTGGCGAAAGAGTTCAACGCCATGTTCTGGGCCTTGAACGGGGCAGGGTTGTATCCGTCCTGGCGGAAGATCCGGCAGAACGCCGTGGCGAGGATGCTCTTGCCCACGTCGCTGCCAGTTCCGGCGAACATCACGGGATGGAGGCGTTCTTTCATAGCTGGTTCTTGTAGGAGAAGGCCTGCCAGCGTTCCTCGGGCCAGTCTTGACGCGCGAGCTCGCAGCGGGCCATCACGAACAGCAGGTCGGAGAGGCGGTTGATGTATTTGAGGATTTCTTCGGGGACGGGGTCCTGGCGGTTGAGGGTCCAGAGGCGGCGTTCGGCGCGGCGGCAGACGGCCCGGGCCAGTTGCAGCCGCGCTGCCAGCGGCGTGCCGCCGGGCAGCAGGAAGTGCAGGGCAGGACCGGCGTTCTCGGTCAGCGCATCCATCGTGGCTTCGCACGTGGCCACGAGGTCTTCGGGCAGGGGATTGGGGTTCTTGTCGCGTTCGGCCGACGGGGTCGCCACGAGGCTCATCACGGTCATCAGGTTTTTCTGGATGTCGTGGAGGATGGCGTCGAACGAGGCGCCGGCGCTCATCGAGCGGACAACGCCGATCTGGCAGTTGAGTTCGTCGAGGTCGCCGTTGGCTTCGATACGGATGTCGTCTTTGGGCACCCGGGCGCCGCCGTGGATCCCGGTGGTCCCGGCGTCGCCCGTCCGGGTATAGATTCGGTTCATGAGAAAAATCAGTGCTGGATCGCCATCAGGCGGATATATTTCAGAACGAGGTCGCACCACACCGGGTCGCCGGGGTACTGGTAGCGGGCATTTCCTTTCGGATCGGGCGTGAAGAGAGTTTCGCCGGCAGGGGTGAGTTTGACCCAGCCGCGGGGCGAGAGTTTATAGAGGTCGTCGCCTTCCACGGCGTTGATTACTGCCTGCGGGTCCCACATCTTCTGGCCTGTGTCGCAGTTGAGGAACTGATAGGTCCATTTGATGGGATGGCAGTCTGTCCAGTCGAGGTCGGCGATCACCTGTTCGGGCCGGTAGTCGAGCGGGTCGCCCACTTCGCCCGGCGAGAACACCACGTCCACCTCTTTGGGCAGCAACTCGAAGAACTTAAGTGAGAAGTCGATGGCCTGCAGGAAGTTATAGTCGGGCTCCACGGCTTTTCCAAATACGCCGCCCATCGCATAGATGGCCTTGACCTTGCGGCGCACCAGTTCGACGCCATTGAGCGGGGAGTATTCATCCGGACCGGATTCGAGCAGGCGGGCCAGTGAGGTCACAAAGCCGATGGAAGCAATGGTCACGGATTTGTCGGGCTGCTCGCTGAGGAGCTTTCGGTACAGCTTGTAGGCTTCCTGGTAGGAGCCGTCGTCGCCGATCGAGCGCTTGAACATCAGTTCGGAGTTGACGGTCCTGGCGTAGGCCAGGTTATGGTAGGGAATCCACACCGGCGGATGTTCGACACCCTTGGTTTCCAGACCAATCGGGATATCGGGGTAGCCGTAGTAGAGGTTCATCGCATCGACGATGTCGGCATTGGCCTTGCCCATCCGGTCAACAATCACGCCGATGAGCTTGCATCGCTGCATATCCATATAGCGGTAGAGCATCATCAGGGCGAACAGGTCGTCGGTCGAACTGCCCATATCGGTGTCGAGGATGATGCGGATATCTTCCTGCTCGTAGTTGCTCTTGACGTTGATACGCTTGCCCAGGTCATACACGGTATGCTGTCCGTTTTCCCGGGCGAAGGCCAGCGCGGCTTCGAGGCTGTCTTCGGGGAAGATGGTGGAGCTGTCGAAATAGTATTTGTCCTCCTCGGGATCGTACCATCCTCCCACGATGTTGTCGTGGGCGTGGGCGTGTTTGATCACGGCCGGCAGGCTTTTCTTGTCGAAGCTGTTCTGCGTGGCCTTGTAGGAGACGGCCAGACCCTTGGTCGGCTGCCGGAGCGAGTCGAGACTGAGGGTGAAACCTTCGGGATACATCTGTCCCATCGCCCAGATCACGCTCACGAGTTCCTTGTCGGACACCCGCGGATGATGCTGCGCCCATCCCGCCATCGGCATCACCGCCAGCAGGAGTACGAGAAGAAGTGCACTTTTTTTCATATCGCTTGTCGTTTTCGGTTATTCAACTTCGAGTTCAATCTTCAAAGATACGAAAAACGGCGGAAAAACGCCCGGGATTCCGTCGGAACAAGGAAAATGGACTCTCAATCCTGGCTTGACGTGATAATTGGTTTATCTTCTTTTGCAACCATCGCGCGGCCGGCGATTGCGCAATGCTCTGATATTCAGCATCATCGATTTTTCCGCCCCGCTTGGTTCCACGGCGTGGTAAGGGACCGCGCGGCGGGGCAAACGATAACTGTCTGTGAAACAACCGGTTGGGTTTCACCCGGCCGCGCGATGGTTGCAAAACCGGTGCGATGACAGGATATTTCCGTTGACTTCGTGGAAGTCACTTGACCGTCTCCGCATCTGAGTTACTGGATCTCCGCCCCAAACCCCGCCGCTACGGCCTCCTATCCCACATTGCCCTCCCTCACGGCCTACGCTAGCGCCTGAAGGCACTGGGCGTCTATGGGTTTTCCGTCCATACCTCCTGATTGCTTCACCGGTCCGGCCGCGAAGCTTACAAAGAGGGTTGTTATCGCTGAAATCGTTGTCTTAATGCTTGAAATAATTGAAGTTGAATAGAGGGAAAGCACTGAGGATAGAGACCTCATCCTTTGGGATAATGAACTGAGATAGCTGTGCTTCAAATATTCTTCGTTGAGAAATAGCGTCCTTATCCACGGGAATAGTAAGCTCTCCGTTGCATAGTTTATTCGCTTTTATCACATTCTGTGTCTCAAGCAGTACCCAGTTCCGTTTGGTTGTCGATACTTTTATCTCGGCAGGTGTTCGCCGGAAATCAAGGACGATAAAGTCGAAGCTGTGGTAGTCTGTGAACTGCTCGGCCAAATCCTTGAAGCCCTTTTCGTGGCAGTCTGTACGGGATACAGTATATTCTGCATAGTGAGGATCGGGCAACGTTTTTGTGTATCTGATTGCCTCCAACATGGGGTAGTTAATGTAGAGTAAACCATTGTCCGTCTCATCGTTGAAAAGATCTAGCATCTCAGAAATCTGCCGATTCATCTGTTCCAGCGTAAGATTCATGTTCTGGAAATCATAATCGAAGAACAGATATATTTCGGAGAAATCAGAAGATTTGATTTCTGGACTGAATGGACTTTCCGGGTTATCATTATATTTTTCACGAAGGATTGAAACTATGTCCCCGCCTCCGTCCAACGCTTTCAATTGCCTATATAACTCATAGATATTGTTTCCAAAGGAGCAGACAATTGTCTGGCCCTTTGGAAAAAATAGAAACTCAAGAGTCCTGAAAATGTCCGGCTCACGCCTCGTGCCTTCAAATACGAACAAAATCATACCTGGAATGTATTACCCCTGAAGAGTTTTTCAATGTTGTGTCCGAAACGAAGCTCTTTGTCTGTGCAATCGCAAAGAGGCTTAATCTTATTGTTGTTGAGGATGAAGTTGCAGTCAGGTCGTAATAGGTCATTCGTCATAAGGTAGGTGTTATGAGAAGACGTGAACACCTGGCATTGCAGTGCAAACAACCGTTTGCAGACTTCAAAGGACAGTTTGAAATGGTAGAATGCATCAAATTCATCGATGAAGACAAAGGTGGCATTCCCCATGCGATTCATCCAGAAATACAACAACTTAAGATGCTGTGTGCCGGTGGAAGCAATTAAGTCGAAAGGGATTTTCTTCTTATCAATTACGCAGAACAATATTTTGTCTCCGGGATTAGGGTTGGCGAACTTGAAGTCCTGTCCGCTAACGTTAAGAAGGAAACGCCGGAAATCATCTATCAGTTTGTGACGGATAATGTATTCGTCAAGTAAGGTTGTATTGCTCTCCAGGCCAATAAACTCGCGTATGTCCAGACTACGGAACCATAACATTCCATTAACAAACTTCTGTAGTTGCAGAAGATAATGATCCGCAGCAAGTGGATAAGATGTCAGAAGGAAATTGACTATAGATACGTTATTTGCATTGTCTGCTAGATTCTTTTGAAACATCGGATCCATCGGAAACTCCTTGACATCTATGTGGAATTTACCGGCTTCCCTTTTGAACAATTGTTTTCCATCCACTAGCATTTCCTCGCTCCTAAGAAGCCCGTGATAGTCCTTACTATATCTATACTCTACCGTCTGACTGCCGAAGACAAAAGAGTAGTCAAACTCCACCTGGCTGGTCTGACTGCCTGCATAAGTGAAATTCACATAGTAGTCAGCCTTTTTCCATTTTTGGGTAAGATGGTTCACGATATCGAAGATGGCTAGACCGAAATTGGTCTTGCCAGAACCGTTGGGACCATAGATAATGCCATTCTTAATTATGTCATCCTTAATGGCATACGTGCTGAAATTATAGTTGCTATGCCTTGTTAGGTCCAACTCTATTTTATCAGTAAAACCCCGGAAATTTTTTACGGAAAACTTTGCAAGCATTGTGGTAGTACTCTAATATTCAATGCAAAGATACTACAATTAATGATATTTCCGTAATTTTTTTACGGAAATATCGCCGGCGCGGCCGTCTTGACCGTCTCCGCATCTGAGTTACTGGGGCTCCGCCCCAAACCCCGCCGCTACGGCCTCCTATCCCACATTGCCCACCCTCACGACCTCCGCTAGCGCCTGAAGGCGCTGGGCGTCTATGGGTTTTCCGTCCATACCTCCTTCCTGCTCCACCGGTCCGGCCGCGAGGAGTTGATTGCTAGTTCCGTTAAAGGTTTTTGAAGAATTCGCGGAGGCGGTCGTCGAAGATGCGAGGGGTGAAGTAGCCTTCTGCGATGATTTCGGCGAGGAGGTCTCGGCCTTTTTCTTTCTGGGTTGTGTAGTGTTCGGTGACGTGGTAGTAGCCGTCATCGCCTTTCTTGTATTTGAGTTTCTTGAGCCAGTAGCCGGAGCGGGTGATGTAGAACCAGCCGCCGAGCATGTAGGGGGCGTATCGGCAGTCGAAGTCAGGGATGTAGCCGCGGACGAAGGAGACCATCTGTTCTTCTGTCAAGGGGATGTCGGGGATGTCTTCCCTCTCCCATAAAGGAGAATCCTGGATCTGCAGAAGGAGCGAACGGTGCAGCCGGGCAAGCGCCCAGGTGTCGGCATCATTTCTTCTGAAGTATATTTCTTGCTCTTCCATAGGCTTCTTTCTGCGAAGTTATTTATCAATGACATCTATCGTCCCAGGTCTGACATGATTCAAATAGTAATCCTTTGTCATCCATCCGGGACAACCAGTTTTGTCGGATTTATAATTGGTACAGCCAAGGAAGGGTTCTGCTTTATCTTTTCCCCTTTTGACGATGAGGTAGCCATCGCTGCAGCGATCACATTTCAGAATTGGCAATATGCCCCCACGCAGGTCATTGGTCATAAAGTCGCACAATTCCGGCTCGTTAGTACAGATCCATAGTCGCAGGCCAAAATCCCTCTTGTATTTGTACTGCATCGGATAGCCACAAACCGGACAACGTTTCATCACTGAAATAACTGGCTCAGCAGTCTTATCAATATCCAGTTCTCCATTCACTTTGATACCCGGGTAGTCCTGGACCAGTTCAGCAATAAAGCGGGAAGGGCGGTTCTGGGGAACCACAATGTAAACGCGGTTCTTGGTACGCGTCATAGCAACATAGAAAAGACGGCGCTCTTCAGCGTATTCAATAGCTCTATCGCTATGAATCACCAGTTGCATCACCGGATCATCCTCAATCATAGATGGGAATCCGTACGTACCATTGGTTGCATTGATGATAATCACGTTGTCAAAGCCCAAACCCTTGGAACGATGAGCCGTTAGGAAGGTGATATCCACATCAGGGAAGGCCATAGATTTCACTTCTCCTGTCTTTTCATTGTAGATATACCGACCTGTTCTGGCAAGGTTGGAAGCATCGAACCCATAGCGACCAATCAGCAGAATGGAAGAGTTGGCTGGTTTGCCTTCGGCTTTGTTCGCCTCGACAATCTGCCCAATTACCTTGTCTATCGCAGTGGCTTGTTGCTGTAACTTGCCGCTCTTACCATCGGAATCCTTCTTATCCGCCTCTTCGGAATAAGCTTCAACTACAAACGGCATCTCAATATGCTTTGGACTCTCCAGATGCTTCTTGATCTGTGATGTGTTCTTCTGGATGAAGTTGCCGGCAACATCAATAACCTCCTGGGAGTTGCGGTAGGTACGCGTGATCAAGAGCTCTTCACCATAGCCCATAATCTCCGAAAACTTGGTGAACAATGAGATGTCCGAACCGGCATACGCAAATATGGACTGCCAGTCGTCGCCCACAGAAAGAATCTTGGCGTCGCTTATTTCAGATAGCTCCTTTGCCAGGTTGAAACGCTGCCGAGAGATGTCCTGGTACTCATCAATAATGATATACTTGTAGTCCAGGTGAGCACCCTTGTCACGTTGCTGCTTCAGAATCTTCGCGGAGTCATTTATCATATCCTCGAAGTCCACCGCATTGGCATCATCCAGCTTCTGAGTGTATTCCATGTAGCACTGACGACAAACATCCAAAAAGAGCTGTGTCCGGACGTTATTGGACTGGATCCGCATATCTCGGAACATGTCCATGGAATAACCGTTGGCTTTGAAATTATGGATAAACTGGCAAATGAGTTTAACCAGCTTAGCTATATACTTATTTTCCTCGGTGGAGACGATCTTCTCATAAACCTCCTGGGGGTCACGTGGCTCCAGAGTGAAGCCTCTCTTCTCAAGTTTTTGCCTAAGGTCCTCCACAATCGATCGACCGTCCTTGTATTTGGAGAAGGTGAAAACCAGATCTGTCCCGTGGTCTTTGTGGAACTTGACCTTCCTTTTTATCCACCACTTGTATTTCTCCAGCTGCTCCGTAGTGTACCGGCTATGGGTACCGTCTTCCGTAATGCCGAAGTGCTCGATGTAAATGGTCTTGCCGTTCTGAGTGATGGTGAAATCCGGTGTGTAAGCCCGGTGTGAATTCGGGAAACTGTACGGATACGGATTCTCGTATATGTAGTCAATTTTGTTTAGGTAGAGGAAGTTGGCTATAACTACCTCCTCAGAAGACCGAAGGGTCTCGTAGTTAATCGTAATGGCCTTCTTAGTCCGCTTATTGATAATTTGCTGACTATCTTCCGACAGGATGTTTTTCATTGTCGAAAAGTCAGACTTGGACATATAGCTGAAAAACGAGGCCATATCCTCGCCCGTGTAAGGGGCGTCAAAGTATGTTCCGAAAAGGAGGATGAGTTTCTCCACCATTTCGGGCTTCTTCAGAACGTCATTCTTCAAGTAGTCCGTAATGACGCTCCACATGAAGCCTTCGTCTTTAATATTACGCTTATTGGCGTCATTCTCGCGCAGAATTGTGTATCCAGTCCTGTGAAATGTTGATACCGGACACTTGATATGGAGCGCCTTGACAATCTTGTCTTCAAGTTCTCCGACGGCCTTATTTGTGAAGGAGATGACCAAAATGTCTTCCGGATTCACGCCTTTCTTCTCCAACAGATATTTAACCTTGGCGGCCATTGTGGTGGTCTTGCCAGCACCGGCACCAGCGACAACAAGCGTATAATCCTCATCAGAGAGCACTACTTTCCGTTGCTCAGCATCTAAGGAGATAGCTGGATCAACCTGCGACAGAATGGTGTCCAAGTATTCCTTATCAGACTCCAGATGTTTGGAAAGGAATTTATCGTTGTGTTTTTTGATGAGGCTGGGAGACTTCTTTAGGTTCTCCAACTCTTTGAAAAGCGCAAGGGCTTTCTTGATTCGTTCTTCATCCAGGCCGTTCTTCTCGCAGTACATGCCCAGAAGATTGGCGGTCTGGAGATTGAGGAAAAAGGTCTTGATGTCTGCGTACTCCTCAACAATGGGTTTGTAATCGCTGCGGGCGATATACTTGTCTTCGTTCAACAAGCGCATCAGAGCACCACCGAAAGCCAGTAAACGATCAAATTCAGGCGTAGAGGCCGGTGTTGCCGAGGATTGCTCGGTAACTCCAGGTTTTGTCCCAAATATGCGGCTGAGGAGGGACATATCTATTCTTTAGTAAGCGCTTGTCCGAATTCTTTAATGGTTTCCTCACTGTCTCGGCCGGAGATAGACTTTCCTGTTGCTTTCTCAATGCGATTAAGCAATTTAATGGCACGGTCCACGAAGTACGCGTCAAAGTCATCTGTAGCAAGGATGTTATAGTCCACCTTGTGAGAGGTGATGGCGCTGACAACCTGTTCGTCGGATAGGCCTTTATTCTTCATAGTCTTAATGTACTCGCTGGGAGCGCGGCCACCAATGGAACGATTCGTAGAGGCGTAGATGGGCGTTTTATTGACTACGGAGTTCCATTTACGCATCGGCAGATCCACGCCTTCGCAGTAAGCCTGCGGGAAGATGTGGTGAATGTCAGTGTCTTCGTCAAGATATGAAGCAATATCCATCTTATTGCCGCTCATAAAGTCCAGCGGTGAATCCTGCATTATCATCGCCATGACTCCCTTGTATGCGGCACTATTACGTGTCTGCATAGACAATAGACGTGTAGGTTGGAAGTTGGAGCGGGTAACGGTATCGGGCTGCTCTCCTGAACTAATCCATTTGAAGATGTCTGCAATATCAAGAGCAAAACGAGCTTCATTTGCACCGCCGTAGAGTTCGCCAAATACTCCGCACCAATACCATTTAGCGAGAAGGTCAATATTCTGTCCGAGCATTAGCGGTCGTTTCTCCTTCAACTCGCTATCGAATGCAAAGATGGCGGCAAGTGGAATCAGTTGCGTAGAGTAAGGGAGGTCTCGCTCACTGTATATACCTTGATGAGATAGAAAAGCCGCTGCTGACTCAAATCCGGCAACAAGGGCGTCGTGATTGGCTTTGTAATCTTCCAGATTCAGGCGTAAGATGTCGCGTTTTTTGCAGGACACAGCACCTTCATCTGCAAGGCTTTTCTTATATGTAACAAGCAGTGTCATAGCTGCCAGGAAGTTCGCCCCGGTGATGTCCTTAAGGACGGTCAACTTCTTGTCGGAGAATTGCTTCTTGGTAGCATTCCAGTCCGCACGGAGGTCATATTCATCGGCAGCAAAGGTAGCCGTAACGAGTTCAAAAACTGTTAAAGGGACACCTCCGGTATTGACGTTCTCGAAGATTTGGCATACCGCTTCTTTGGGCGTATCCTTCGTTAACTGGATAACCGGCATCTGATAGTCTTGAATCGGGCGCAGAATCTTCTGGGAGAAATCTCTGAACAGCAATCGATGCACGGAGTCATTCTGGAAATGCTCCTCCATACCGAAACGCCAGTCGTCTATTTCATTAGGGGAGAATACCAAGTTAAGCGGAAACATCAGATGCTCAAACTCATTCTCCTGCGTCGAAAGATCCAGAACAACGGTACGGCCGATGTCGGATAGGATCTGTTTCTTATCGGATATGGACACGATGGCATCAAGTCTATCGGCCTCTGGGTCAAGGCATTTTTCAATGTCAAGATAGTAATATCGGAAAATGGTCTTATCACGATTCGTATCAAGGCGGGTCTCTACGGCTTTCTTGCACATGAACACCTGATAGAGCGTAGTAAGGCGTTGCTGGCCATCAAGTACGAGCCAATCTGGAGATACGTCTTCGGTGCATTTGACCCCGGTGAACCGGCGGCATTTAAAGCGAACGGAATCGCCGTGTCCTTCAAGGAACATCGCGGCACCCATTGGAAAACCGGATGTAATGCTCTCAATAAGTTTGCAAATCTTGGTGTCATCCCATACCCAACTGCGCTGAAATTCGGGGAGTTGTGCTTTACCCTGGCCAACCCACGTCAGGAGTTCGCAGAGTTTCTTATCATGTGATTCGACAGCCATACTTATTCTTTATTAAAGATTGGTGCACTCTTTTTTAACAGAAAGTAAGAATATCGCATTTCATCTTCAAAACTATAAAGATACTCTTTTTTTTGCCCAAATCACAATCAAAAAGAAAAAAGTATGGTTTACGGTTACATCAGAGTCAGCAGCGACAAACAGACTGTTGAAAATCAAAGGTTTGAAATCAATAACTTCTGCTCGCGGGAGGCGATGAGCATTGACGGGTGGATTGAGGAGACCATCAGCGGGACAAAGAATTACAGCAAGCGGGAACTAGGGAAGCTCCTGAACCGGGTGCAGAAGGATGATTTGATTATATGCGCCGAGTTATCCCGGCTGGGGCGCAATCTGTTTATGATTATGGAGATCCTGAACATCTGCATGACAAAGGAGTGCCGGGTATGGACCATCAAGGACAATTACAGGCTGGGCGAAGATATTCAGAGCAAGGTGCTGGCTTTTGCTTTTGGCCTATCAGCGGAAATAGAGCGCAACCTTATCAGCCAGCGGACTAAGGAGGCTTTGGCGAGAAAGAAAGCAGAGGGCGTTGTCCTGGGACGGCCTGTCGGACGCAAGACTGGCGAAGATAAGTATAAGCTCTATCCCAAGCGAACGCTCATCGTTGAACTGCTCCAAGCCGGGGTGTCGCAGCGGAAGATTGCGAAGATCTGCAAGGTGGACCGGAATACCCTTGGGCGGTACATCCATTCGTTTCTGAAATTATAGGAGCGATTATGTGCAGACAAATTGCTTGAAATGCACGTTTGGAAACGAATCTTGGTCTATATTGAGTGACATAGAGCGGAGCATAAAACAGAAGGTGGAAACCGTTGGTGTACCCCTTCGGGAGTGGGATGTACAGATTTACAGGGGTATTCTCACTGGGTATAATGATGCCTTCATCATCTCTTCTGAAAAGCGTAATGAGATTCTGGCAAACTGCGTGGATGAAGATGAAAGGGAAAGAACGGCCGAACTTATACGACCGATATTGAGGGGCCGCGACATCAAGCGTTATGACTATGAGTTTGCCGACCAATACATTATAGCAACCTTCCCGTCACGGCAGTATAACATTGATGATTATCAGGCACTTCGCGAGTTTCTACTATCTTTCGGGATGGAGCGTCTGGAGCAGACCGGGAAAGAGTATAACATCAATGGGGAGAAGGTCAAGGCCCGCAAGAAAACCAACAACAAGTGGTTTGAGACACAAGATAGCATAAGCTATTGGGACGATTTTTCACGGCCAAAAATAATCTGGAAACGAGTAGGCTCCATTATACGGTTCTCATATGACGAGAAAGGGGTCTTTGGCCTCGACAGCACTTGCTTTGCGACAGGGAAACACATACCATATCTCTGCTGCGTGCTGAACTCCTCTATGGGGCACTATCTTTTGAATGGGGCACCCAGAACGGGAACCGGGGATCTGCTAATCAGCGTTCAAGCAGTAGAGCCTGTAAGAGTACCTGTCATTGACGATAGTTACGAGTCTTTCATTGACCTGGTAAGGCGGTTTATCACCAACCCTTCAAGCGAGTTGGATGATGAGATTGACAATATCATCTTTGACCTCTACGGCCTTAATCCTGCTGAAAGGGAGTATATCGTCAACAACTACCGATAATAAACGACATCTCATCCGGAGAAAGCCCGTACAACTCACAGATTAAAGCATCTATCTGCTCTTCACATTTGTCGGTGTTGGTCTCAGGAGAGAGCCTATCTATGACCAGTTGGCTCAATTTGTCATCTGAGTATGGCACAAGAGGCAATTGCTCAATCGTATATTTGAGCCAGCGGTTTGTCCCAACTCCGGAGGATGTTCCCAGGCAGGTTGTAAAATACCAATGGACCAGCTTTGAATTGAGAAGTCCAAGGATATGATGAAGATGAGCCCCTGTCAGGAAAAAAACGGTATTTAGCGGTACCAGATTCTCACATATCGCGAACTTGGACTCATCCGAAAGCTCTATCCAGACAATCTTTGTCTTTGATAAATCGTCCAAATAAGCGCAGTTACGAAGGTTATAGGCCGTCTCTCCCTGATCAGCACGTGGCTCTATCTTATCCCAATAATAATCAAGATGTTGCTTGATGGCGGGATAATCTTCAATATGGATGCGCTCTATCTCTCCACGGATGCCATTATGCGTGTTTATCAACCATAAATCAGCCCAGTCATAGCCGTATCTACGAATATCCCGGCCACGGAGAATCGGTCGAATGATTTCCGCCGTCAGCTGGCGCTCATCCTCGGTCTGGCAAGCGTCCAGAATCTCGTTCCGCTTGGCCGAATCGATGATGAAAGCGTCGTTGAAACCAGTCTTGATGCCATAATTAATCTGAATGTCCCAATCTTTCAGAGGCGTACCGATGGCTTCAATCTTCGCTTTGATGGAGCGCTCTATATCGGAAAGAATGGACCAGGATTCTGATGAAGAGATGCGGGAAAGGACGGCGTGTGTCTGCACATAATCGCTCAATTTCTCAACCTCAAATTCGTCTTTCTTTATAGAGCACGCGGTAGTCTCATGCTGAGTGTTGGACTTGATGACGGAAAGGATGTTTACATCTACGGTGGCGGAATCAAACACCTTATATCCAGCGAAATCTATCAGTAAGGATGGCTGATACTGGCTTGTCAGCATTGCACGCAGATCTTTACCATAGGCCGACTTCATCCAGCCGTTTGAGGTGATGAACGACAACAGTGCTCCGGGCTTCAGTAGTTTCATCCCCATCTCGTAGAAAAGGCAGTAGATGTCACCGGTGCGCTCGTAGGTCTCGTAGCTCATCTTCTGGAGAGCGTCTGCATCGGCTCCCATTTTCTGGAGCTGGATATACGGCGGGTTGCCAATTACGCAGTCGAAGCCGACGAAGCGGCCATCTTCGTCCAGGACTTCCGGGAACTCGATGCGCCATTCAAAGGCGCCGAGAAAAATCTTGTTATCCCTGATTTCGTCCACCTCGGCCTGTATCTTGGCAATCCTAGCCTGCAGGTCCTTGGCCTGTTTATTGCGCTGGGTCTGCTCTTTTTTGCTGATTTCAAAGAGCTGGGGCGCCAGAAGGTTGTCCAGATCGCCTTTCAGTTTATTCAGGCTAACCACCTTGGGATCTTTCAGGCTAATCTGAGTACGGAGATTCCCCTTGATCTGACGCAGGTAGTCTTCCAGGTCGCGTTTCTCCTCCTTGCTATGGGCGTTCTTGTAGTCGCTCACAGCCTTGCGGTAGGCACCGATAGAGATGCCGTTCTTGCGGAGGATTTCGGAGATGTCTTGCCCCAGGTCGAAGCGGTGCAGGAGCGAGTTGCCCACCTTGATGTTAATGTCGATGTTGGGCAGGGTTTCCAGCTCTGTGTAGTCGCTCTCCTTGGTGTAGTAGGCGTTTTTCAGCAGCTCTATCCACAGGCGGAGGCGGCAGATATTGACGGCGTTGGGATTGAGGTCCACGCCAAACAGGCAGTTTTCGATGATTTTGCGCTTCTCGTTGAAGAGGGTTTCCTGTATGCGCTGACTCTCCTGGTTGCCCGGTATGTAGCTTACAGGATTTCCATCCTCGTCGGACACAAGGAGTTCATCGTTTTCAATATCAATGCTATAGTCTTGTTTCTTGATGCGCTTGCCGGAGCCGTCGATGAGGATGCCGAGGTCATATTTGGTGCGGATAACTTCATTGAGAACTGACACCAGGAAGTGACCGGAGCCTACAGCCGGATCGCAAATGCGAAGGGAATCGACTATGGCGTTAGCCTGGGCATAGTCCTCGATGTCCTTGTTTTTCAGGGCCTCGTAGTCCTTGCAGGACCAGCCCATCTCCTCATTGAAGCGGCAAACGACGGTCTGCTGGATGGCCTCGCGGCTCATATACATCGTGACGGCGCCGGGGGTGAATACGGAACCGTCACGGTGGCCGTTGATTTTCTCGAAGATGAGGCCCAGCACAGAAGCATTGATAAGGGTCTTGGCCTGTTCCTGCACTTCCTCGGTGCCCTCACTGGCAAAGTCATAGGCATCCAGGAACTCCAACAGGTAGCGGAGCGTCGGAAGTTTGGCATAGCGCGGTTTCTGGCCGTCTTTAAGCACCGTGCCGCTGAACAGGGGCAGTTCGCTGTTGTCCAGGCTGCTGATGCGGATGGTCTGGCGCTCCAGCTGGCTAATTTCAAAGAGAGAGCTATTAAGGTAAGGGACTTTGCCGTATTTGGTGCTGACGCTCTCGGAGCGATCGGCAATGCGCTTGGCAAGAACCTGGAAGAAGAGTTTGTTGAGCTCGTCGTAATCCGGGATGACGAACGGGCGCATAAATGCGTAGCTCTGGTCTCCCTTGTGATATTTGACCAGCTGGGCCTCCAAGAGTTTGAGGAAGAGGACGCGGTTCACCCAGCCGATAGTAAGCGCCAGGGCGACACCGAACAACTGCTCCTGCCGGTTTTTCCCAAAGGAATAACGCTCTTTTACGTTGTCCAGCCAGTCCTCGCTGTCGAGAATGGTGATGGCGTTTTCCAGAATGGAGGCCTGGTTGCGCTCTCCTTCCTTGCGGCGGGTGATGATGTGCTTGTTGCTGTCCTTCTCCACCACTTCCTCCAGTCCGATAATGTAAAGCAGCTCGCTATAGAACTTAGTGTTGAGGGAGTTACTGTCGTTTTGGAAGCGCTTTTTCAGCAAGTGCTCCGGGCTGAAGAACTTGAAGAGTTCGATGAGGCGCTTGTCGTTTCCGGTATCGAGGAAGGGCTTGTATTTGCGGATGTCGAACCAGGTATAGGTAATCTGGTCCAGGACCTTGGCGATGAAGTCGGCGGCGATTTCCTTGTAGAAAAAGTCGGTTTTTTCCGAGGTAAGGGCGCCGTCATTGAATTCCTCGAAGCGCTTGATGAGCTTTTTGTTGGAGTAGAAAAGGCGCTCAAACTCCTGGGCATCAAAGACGAAATACTCGTAGATATTGGTGACAATCAGCTGCTTGAGCTGGATGTTCTTGTTGGTATGGCGCTCGCGGAGGTAGTAAAGCAGGAGTTCCTGTAGGGCCTTGCGATTGAGGTCCTCCCGGGTAATCATCTCGCCTACATTGGTGGGTTTCTTTACCTCGATGATGACACCCACGGGAGCCTCGATGTTGCCGCCCAAATGGATGGCGCAGTCAATATCGCCGTTCGGGGAAACCTTGTAACACTGGCCGTAGAAGGTGAGCTTCAGGAAGTCCATCAGATCGCCTTTGAGTTTTTCTTCCGTGTTGATGACGGAAATCTGCTCGTAATAGTTACGCAGTTGGGCCTTGAAGCCGTCAAAGACAAGCCGGTCCACGGGGACCTGCCGATATGCCTTATTCAAGGACTTGGCGATGGTTAATTCGGCCATAGTATTTGGTTTCAGTGGAATAGAAAGTCAAATTTACGCATTTTTATTGATTTTGGTGGTCTGTTATTCTAGGAAAGGTATGCTAATCCGGCATTACAAAGAGAACTTCTAAATAGCCCCTTACCGTCTTCTCCCTCTATCTTTCTTTTTCGTCCCGTCCCAGTTGGTTAGATCATCGTTGGAGCCTCCTCCGCCACCCCCGACGCTGACACCACCCTTGCCGCCGGCAGCGAGTAATAAAGTTGCAACTATCTCCTTCGAGACGGTAGTCTCTTCACAAAGCTGTTCGGTGCGGGTATCAGCCAGCTCACAGCTGGATTGATACGTTCCTTTCTAGTTGACCTTGCTCAGCAGGCTTTTCGCCGCCTTCTTCCGCTGGCCTTCTTCCGTCGGATCCAAGTCTTTCAGGATCGCCTCTGCGATAATACCATTGGCGATACTGTCCTCTGCCTCATTAGAGAAGATGAGGTCGCGATTCTTGGCGAAGTCGTAAAGGGCTGTCACTGCTTTAGCGATCCTTTGGTTCATCTCCTCCAGGAAGGCCTTCTGACGAAGAGTCATCTCCCAAAAGTCTCTGATCTCGGGAACAGAGAGTATCTCGCGGACCTGGTCTTCGGCGTTGTCTGCTCTTTTGCGCTCTTGCTCGGCCCGGTACCGTTCCTGATTGGTCCGCTCCTTTTCCTGAGCAGTCGCAAGGTCGGCGTTTTCGGCGCGCTGGTTTGCAGCGTTGAGATCCATTCGCAGTTTCCGGACGGCATTCTCATCCACTGACGCAAGTTTTCCCTTCAGATTGTCGTTCTCTTTGGTTAACCTCTGGTTTTCCCCTTTGAGTCGCTTTGCTACATTTTCATCGCCGGTGAAAACGTAGCAAATCGGATGATTCATTTCCAAAAATGCGTCAAAACACCTAAAAATCGTTGGAAAAAGTGCGACGAAACCATGAAAAGTCGTTGGAAAAAATGCGCAACAATCACCAATTTATTTGATAAGTCACTATAAATCAGCACGTTTAACGGTTCATCTCAACTCTCCAACATCAATCTTGGAAAAACGGACAAAAACCATCTAAACATCCTTGGAAAAGCGGACAAATAGTTTTATTTTTGCCTTGGAAAAACGGATTTGCCATGCTGACAAGGAAAATTGACGCGGCGATTGACGCCATTTACGACAACAGTAAGATAGCTTTGATGCTCACGGGGGCACGCCAGGTGGGGAAGACTAACGCTTTCCGACGCCTGGCTCAACGGAAGTTCAAGCATTACGTTGAAATCAACTTCATTGAGAATGCTGATGCGAAGCAGATATTCCAAGGGGCACAGAGCGCCAAGGATATTCTCTTGCGCCTTACTGCCTTCACCGATGAACCGCTGGTCCCTGGAAAAACACTGATCCTTTTTGACGAAGTCCAGCGTTGTCCGGAATGTGTGACCAAGATTAAGTTTCTGGTAGACGAGGGTAGTTATCGCTATGGCCTCACCGGATCCTTATTGGGCGTGGAATTGGAAGATTTGAAAGAGAAAGTCCATCAGAAGAACGAAGATGCGTCGGAGCCTGTAGGGTATATGGATATCAAGACCCTGTATCCGTTGGACTTTGAAGAATTTGCCCTGGCCGTTGGAGCCGCGCCGTCTCTTATTGATCATGTTCGGGAATGCTTCGATAATACCTCTCCGGTTGATCCGGTCGTGCACGAACAGATGATGCGCATTTTCCGACTCTATCTGATTGTGGGTGGTATGCCTGCTCCCGTTTGGAAGTATATCCAGACCAATAACCTCCAAAGCGTCGCTATTGAACAGTTGGCCATCCTGAATCTCTACAAAAAGGACATAGCCAAATATGATCCGGACAAAAAACTCTACCTGGATGAGATATTCGAACTTATCCCTTCGGAGTTGAACGCTAAAAACAAGCGCTTCATCTTAAAGGAACTGAATAAAAACCTAAAATTCCAAAAGTACGAAAACAGCTTCCTTTGGATGAAGAATGCCGGCGTCGCTATTCCGGTGTACAACGTGGAAGAGCCGCGCATCCCGCTGCTCTTGAACAAACAACGTAACCTTTTCAAATTGTTCCAGAACGACGTGGGCCTTCTTGCCTACCAATACGCGAACGGAATCCAGTTCCGCATTCTCAGTGGCGACGTCAACATCAATTACGGAGCAATCTATGAAAACGCCGTTGCACAGGAACTCTACGCGCAGGGGTTTGAGAGATTATACTATTTCAATAGCAAGAAACAGGGAGAAGTAGACTTTGTCATTGAGATCGGAGACGGCACTGTTCTCCCCATTGAAGTCAAGTCCGGAAAAGATTACGAATACCACCATGCCCTAGCTAACATTCTCGACAATGTGGAGTACAACCTGAATAAGGCTATCATCCTTTGCAACGATAATGTTTCCGTAGATGGGAAGAAAACTTATCTTCCCATCTACATGACCACGTTCATCAGGAAAAAGCAGGAGATTCCGGGAATATACAAATTGGATATATAGGGGATTATCTAATGCAATAGTTGAAAACGGAGAATGCAGATACTATTGCGTATTTGCGATAGTATCTGCAGGAGGAGTAATTACGTCAATATCTGACGTAATAATCTCTTTGATCTCTATAATATCCTTTTCAATAGAATCAATCCTGTGTTTTATCGGATGCTTACACTTGCCAATTCACGGTCATTGTACGCGTCAAGCGGATTCTCTCCTTGGAACTTAACTTTCTGATTTTACGTATAATAAGTAGGGGATATCCTATTTCGTTTTAATTGTTTCTGTCATGAAAAAGATTCTTTTATTGGCGGCTTTCCTTGCCGTCCTACTTGCTATCCCTTCCTGCGAAGGTGTACTTACCAGCAATGATGCGAATAAATCGTTGCAGTTTCCCATCTATACCTGCGTCGGCGGCATTACCGCAAAAATTGTTCAGGGTGCTGATTTGGCGACGAAGTCAGAAAATGCCAGTAAGTCAGAACTGTTCGAGGTGGCTATTTCACCTGAGTTTTCAATTATTGATACAAAAGCCAACGGCTACCGGGTCAGGGGCGAGGGTTATTATATGGCGTGCATAAGGCGCGTGTATCATGAAATGAAGGAAGAGGGATATGAAAATAACGAAGTCATCTGTGACTTCGCGAGTCCCCTTTGTGAATCTGTCGCACTTTACATAGCCGTTGTCGGCTGCGGATACTATGAAGACCAACCTGTCGTATAACAGTTCCCTTTCCTTCACGAAGAAAAGGATGGTTTGGATCCTGGTCTTTTCGGGCATTGTGTTCCTGCATTGCCGGATAGCCGGGATCGTCCCTCTTGTCCTGAGCATCATAGGCTACCGAAGTTTCAATAAGTCTACGCCGGAGAGCGTCAGGCGCTCGCAAGCCATCATGAGATGGGCCTTTATTACACTGCTGGTTGCCATAGTAGTAACCATCGGGCTTATGGCGTATGTTGGGCATGGTATGATAACAAGTGCGAAGTTGTAACAATGTCGAATAGTTCGTTTACAGATCAAGTGACACAAGCACTTTTTTCTGCTCTTTATCGTAAAAGATGATGTATGAAACATTGCCACTTGTAACTCCGAAGTATAGTTCTTTTTCTTCATGGCAAGTCCCGCCAATGAGCTCGCTCAATGCTTCAGCCAGTTGTTTAGAAATAGAGTATGCCTTATTTGAAGCATTGCCGGATAGTGAAAACTCATAGAGGATACCGGTCAGTTTCCTGGAGTTGATATATTGGCGCTTTTTGCCTGATTTGTAGGAGAACCCCAAGAAGTTTACATAGTTGTCAGCCATCGTATATGTTTTACCTTCAAAAGAAAAGGTCATGCTGGTTAGGGCGATGTTATCTACTGGTTCGAAAGTGGTCTTACAGGCAAATGTTGTACCGGTTCCCAGGTGGAGTACCTCTTTCTGTTGGATGTATCTCAAAAAATGGGTCTAAGTAGGTTCCTATACGAGCCCACGCTTCTCGAAGGCAGCCCAGAACTCCATTGGATAGTGAATATTGGATACATTGATTCCTTCTTCCAAATAGTGGGAGATGGAATCAGGTTCATAACCGCCATGTCCGCAGCCGATGGCGGTAAGCAGGAAAGTTTTTTCCGGATGTGCTTTTGCAAACTCTACAAACGTATGGAAAGAGTCGGCAATCTCCTGAGGTCCAATCCCGTTTCCTACCGTGGGGATCGCGTATGAGTTTCCTTGCAAGCCAGAAGAAACTCCCATCTGTGCGCCAAATTTTTTCAAGGCCCAATAAGCTGCCCCACCTTTGTGTATGCCTTGGTCATTGCTACCGAAAACAAAGATTTCATTCGGAGCAAGATTCGTCACTTTTTCGGGAGTAACTCGTCCGGCATAGGCAGTGTTCGAATCGGATTCATCATAGTATTCTTCTGAGATTTGAGACTGATAGCGCTTCCTTTCTTCGATGCTTGCCATCGGCATGGCCTGTTCAAATTCCCACATTTTTCGGGAATAGCGTTCGCGGGCGCGTTTTTCTTTTACAAAAACTTCGTGCGTTTCCTCTTCTGTCTTTTCGAACTGTATTACGTTGGTAATTGAGAGGCTGATTGTGACTCCCTGTACGTCATGGTCTGTTCCCATATAGGCGAAAGACCATCCTTCTGCCTTCAGGTGCTTGATTAATGATTGTATAGCGGAAAGACTATACTCATTGGAGCTGTTTTCAAGTCCATCCGTAATAATAGTTACGACTACAGAGTGACGCTGATCGTTCTGAAGTTCCTTCTCAAGTTTCGTCAGGGTCCGACCTATCGCATCATAAAGGGGAGTGCATGCTCCGGGAATATATGTCTCCGGAGTGAGGATTTTGGCTTCGGACGGATTTGCATTCCAGTATACATCATCGATAGATGAGCTGTCGAATAGTACCAATGTGATGTACTGTTCTTGCTTGTCAGCGTATTTCTCCGCATCAGCCTTGATTCCGCCAAGAACCTCATTATAGCCCTGGATTGCAGGCCCTTGAATGTCCCACATGGATCCGCTTCTATCCATGATGATTACGTTGTAAACCTTTGTTTTTTGCGCTGCCTTTTCCATAATAGTAAGATGTTAAAGTGTTAAATGTGTCATTTCGACGCAAATGTAATACATATTGTCGAACCGTGCAAATAATTTGCGTCATATCGACACAAAATTTTGCAAATAACTTCAAAATGATCTATCTTTGCTAATGCTATGGAGAAAAACTACACATACGTTGACGGTGCCCAATTCCCTTATCAGTATAAGTATGAGCACATGGCAGTAACCACGGACTGCGTTATCTTTACTTATGAGGATAGGAAGTTGAAGGTTCTGCTGGTAAAGCGTGGAGGCGAGCCGTACAAAGGGCAATGGGCTTTACCCGGTGGATTTCTGAAAAACGACGAGACCGCCCGGGAAGGTGCCATACGTGAGTTGCAGGAAGAGACTGGCCTCGTTGCTTCGGCCATCGGAGAATTGGGCGTTTTCTCTGACGTAGACCGTGATCCGCGGGAGCGTGTAATAACCATAGCGTGGTATGCCCTGGTTCGCCCGGCAGATGTCATTGGTGGGGACGATGCCGATGAGGCAGCGTGGTTCTCTATTGACGATCTCCCTTCTCTTGCTTTTGATCATCACAAGATTCTGGATGCAGCAATGGAGCGTCTCAGAAGGGATATCCATTTCGAGCCGGTTGGTTTTGAACTCTTGGATGACACTTTTACCATCCCTGACCTTCAGCGCCTCTACGAGATAATCCTTGGTGTTAAATTTGACCGCCGCAACTTCCAACGCAAGATTATGGCGTCAGGTATTTTGGAAGAAGCGCAAAACGAGGAATACGAACCCGAAGAGATCCTAATGGAATGTCCCATGCCGGAGCCTGCTTTTATGGCGGACATGGAATGTCCTGTTCAACAGTCCGTTGCCTCCCAGGAAATAGCTAGATCAAGCTCAAAGAAACGTCCCGGCCGAATCGCCTCGCTTTTCCGCCTCAACAAGAAGAAGTACGATGAAATGAAGGAAGAAAGCGGAAAGTTCGAGTTTTAAGTATTCATTAACCAATAAAAAACCGCACCATGAAGATTTCACGATGCGATTTTGGCTATGCAATAGTGCAACCATCGCGCGGCAAGTAAATAATAAACGCGCTGATATTCAGCATCATTGATTCATCCGCCTCGCTCGGTTCCACGGCGTGGTAGGGGACCGCGCGGCGAGGCAAACGATAACTGTCTGTGAAGCAACCGGTTGGGTTTCACCCGGCCGCGCGATGATTGCAAAACCGGCGCGGTGGTTGCGAAGTGCGGCAGATCCGCTTAATCGGTGGCCTCGTTGTTTCCGTTGAAGAACGCCTGTGCCAGGTCACGGCAAAGTCCGACGACGATGGTTTGTTCTTCGGTCAGTGACGTACGCCACTTTTCAGCCAGTTTGTCGGCGATGCCGAAGAGCTGGCCATAGCATAGCAGATCGTCAATCCAGTTGGTGTCGAGCGGGCCACTGGGTTTGCCTTCTGCCTGGGCCTGCAGGAAGTTTTGCAATTCAACAAGGACGCGGGCTTTCGCTGCTCCTGCCGGCGTGAGGGGACGTATCCGGGCGCCCAGATTCGTCAGCTTGTCTTTCGGATTGACGGGCTCCATCATTCCGTGGTCTTCTAACCATTCCTGTCCTTTATCTTCCGGGCTGAAGCCATACAGATCTCCGGGATGGCTGTAGCTCCAGTGATACACTTCATCGACTTCCAGCAGCCCGTCTTTCCCGGAGGCTTCGCAGAATTTCTGGTACAAGCTGTTTTCTTCCTGATCCCGGATGACAGCGTCTTTCTGGATGGAAAGATAGTTGACGGTCTCAAATGCAGGCTTCTGTTGCACGAGCTTCAGTTTTCCTTCGCTGTACCAGCGGTAAAGGAAAGCAGCCGATAACTCGTGATGGATGTGCAGGTCGAAGATACGCGGCTGGTTTGTCCGGACATAGCAGGCTGCAAACAAGTTGCCTTCCAATGGAATCACCTGGCTTTGCTCTTTGATCCGGCGGGTACCGAAGAGTTTCTTGGCATATTTGAAGCCGAGTTGGTGGGCAATGACAAAATAGAGGAAAGTACCGGCCATCAGCACGGCCAGCAGGTATGCCCCGAGGGTGTCTAATTTTTCCAACATAGTTCGTTCGATAGCTGGTTTTCCATTATTGACAAAACTACAAAAAAATGATGAATAATGCGTATGGCAACAGCAGGAACTTTAAAAGATAACGGTTCGGGAGTTTTTACTAACTTTACAGTCATGAAAAAGATGATCCTCTTACTGCTCGCATCCGTGCTGAGCGCATTTACCCTTGCCTTTGCCCAGGGCATCCGGGTGGGTGACCGGTTTTATGATGGATTCGCTGTCTATACCGTCCAGGAAATCCGGATGGGGACGATCGTCTATATGACGGATGCTCTTGGGGATGAAGAACTGACCCTGGAGCAATGGGGAGCGACGCCGGGTGTTTATAGGCTGCGACCCAGCCGCAATGCCGAAGAGCCCAAATACGGCGCTGAATTCGGCTGCCGTGTCAACTATGTCATCCGGCGGGACAACTGTTATCTGGAAGTCATCGGCGACAACGACATCGTCCTCAAGGTGCTGCCGCTGCTCAATCCGATGGAGGACATTGCGGAGGGCAGTCTCTGGTACAGCGGCGCACTCGTCTATGATGCCCATCCGGCGGAAGACGGTTCTGTCCGCCTGAATGCGATGTCGGAAGGGGAGGAGCACGAGTTTGTCCTAACACCTGCAACGGGCGGGGTGGATCTGTTTGAAGTCTCAGAAGGTCCGTCCGAGGCGATGAATGAGTTTGAAGATGCGGCTTACGCCCGCCGGATCCGGCAGGACGGTCTGGACGTGATCTGCTTCTACGACAAGCAGAACCGGATTATGGACGTGCTGCAGGCCACGCAGGTCTGGAACGCACAAGCTCTCAATGTGGAGCAGTGGATGGCGCTGATTGCCGGGGATTATGTGACTGAAAGCGGCAAGGCGGTACAGATCCGGCCCGACCGGGCTACGTATGGCGGGAAAGCGCTTTCCCTGCAGCCAGTCACCTTCAACGGAATGGTCACCGGCGTGCTCGATTTCGGGCAGTCGGGCCCTTATCTGGTCGGAAAGGTGGAAGCCGTGCCGACCCCGGAAGGCCTTCAGCTCACCGAGGTCAAGATGGAGGATGGGGAGCCCTGGTTCGAGCGGACCGTGTCTTATTTCGACCTGAAATGGGTCGGTGAGGGGAGCCGCTTCGATTTTGCGAGCCACACCCTGCTCAATGGCGTCCTGCACCGCTATGACAAGCCGCTCCTGCGCCTGATGCGCAACGCCATCCTGGCCGCCCACGGCTATACCTTCAAGTCCAAGGACCTGAAGACCTATTTCGAGGCGCAGCCGTGGTACACACCGGTGACGGACAACGCCTCCGTCAAGCTCTCCCTGCTGGAAGAGCTCAACGTCGCCCTGATCCAGGCCGCCGAAAGGGCGGAATAAATCAAGTATCGTTACTTGTTATGACAGTAGAATGGGAAGACGGGTTCATGGTCCAGGTGACCGTTGAATCAGACACCGTCGTGATATCAGCCAATCGGGAAGGCCTTCTGTCGCTGGCCCGACAGTTGACGGCCCTGGCGGATGAAAGGCCCGGCAGCCATATCCATTATGATGCGTACAATTCCCTCGAAGAGGGCTCTGTAGAAATGGTGATCCAGAAAGGGGCCGCGGTGGCTGCAAAATAAGGAAATAAAAACGCTTGCGAGTTATGATAGACAAACATCCTCTTCGAATCCAGATTTTCAATGATACCCTGCGGGTGCTGCAGCAGGGCGGGTATGTCGCTCCTTCCGGCCAAAAGGTCGAACTTCCTCCGGTTGAGGAGGTGATGAAGGCAGCGGTGATGTATAAGGAGCGTTTCAGCGTGCCGGGCGGGCAGCCGGCGGCCGTCGTAACGGAAGTGCGCGTAGAGGACTGCGACTGTGTTCTGGCGGCGAAGACCTTGATCGATGCGGGCTACAACCCGGCGATGCTCAATCTGGCGGATCTGTATGTACCGGGCGGACTCGTGGAGTTTGGGTCGGGTGCGCAGGAGGAGAATCTGTGCCGGCGGAGCAATCTGATCCTTTCGCTGTATCAGTTCTCGCGCTCCCGGGCGCGGCATTATTCGGCGTTGGGCATCGTGAACAGGGAAGCGCAATATCCTATGGATGAGCGCTATGGCGGTGTTTATAGCGGCATCGTCTCGTTCTTCCGCGGGCCGGAGTCCACGGGGTCGCAGTATGAGGAAAAGCTGTACAATATCCCCGTCATCTCCGTAGCGGCGCTCAGCGGCCCGCGTATCGGAATGGACGGGCTGATGTATCCTGAAGAGGCGAAGATTACGCTCGAGAAGATGCGGACCATCTTCCGCATCGGCCTCGACCACGGCCACGATTCGCTGGTCCTGTCCGCGATGGGCTGCGGCGCCTTCGCCAATCCGCCGGCCCACATCGCCAAACTGTTCCATCAGGTCATCGAAGAAGAAGAGTTCAAGAACCGCTATCGCCTCATCGACTTCGCCATCCTCGACGGCTACAAGACCGGCCTCCGCCACAACCCCGACGGCAATCTGCTTCCGTTCCAGCGGGAGTTCGGACAAAGTTCATAATAGTTCATGATGGGACTCCTGGATTTCTTGTTTGGCAAAAGGCCGCCGAAGAAGAAAGAAGATTGACGGGATGAATTGGCGGATTATGCCAAGGATCCGGACGACGATCATTGGACCGTCGATCATGAACCCGAAGACGATCGCGACGACGACTGGGAAGAGGAGCAGGAGAAAGACTGGGACGACTGGGGCGAATACTGACGCAGCGGAGTATCGCGCTCAGCACTTGCGCTGTTGCCGGCCCTAGAGCAGGGGCGCGAGAAACTCGGCGATGCGGTCGAGCCAGGTGTAGCTGCCGGTGCCGGGGGAGGCGTATTGCTGGAAGCAGTGATCGCGGGTGGCGAGCGTATGAAGTTCGGCCGGGATGCCCATCGCCCGCAGTTTTTCCCACACTTTCACGGAGTTCATCGGGGCGTCGCGGTCGGCGTCGCCGTGGATCATCAGCATCGGTGCCGTGTCGGGATCGAACGAGAATTCCGGGGCGAGGACGGCGGAGTCGTCGTTGCCGCCGGTCGTGTTGAAGTCGTCCAGTCCGTCGGTCAGGGCGTAGGCCGGATAGATACCGATGCCCCATTGGACGCGGCAGGAGAGCTGGTCTATCTCGTCGATCGGGAGATAGCTCCGGTGCCGCGAGGAAGTGACGCCCATCAGTGTCAGATGGCCGCCCGCGGACGATCCCATGATACCGATCTTGTCAGGGTTGAGGCCGCGGGCGGCGGCTTCGCTCCGGACCACGCGGATGGCGCGCTGCAGGTCTTGCCAGGCCGTCGTATGCTTGGCCAGCCCTTCGGGTCTGGGGGTACGGTATTTCAGCGTGACGACGGTGATGCCTTTGTCGTTCAGGTAGCGGCGAGCCGGGGCCACTTCAAAGCCGTCCGGACTGTTTCCCTCGTAGGACCCGCCGGAGTAGATGATCTGGATGGCATCGCTCGTGCGCTCTTTCGGAATGAACCATTCGAGGTAGGGGGTGCACTGGTTTTCCCGGAAGTCCGGGGTCTTGCCTTCCGGCCAGAGGGCTTCCTTGTCGTACCAGACTTTGTGGATGTTGTCGACCGAGCGGTCCATGATGGCGACTTCGGGTTCGGCCGGTCCGAGGAATCCCATCTGCGTCATGAATTCAATACCGCGCTCGAGGCCGAAAGCGCCGTGGCCCTTGTAGGGATACAGGTGCAGTTCGGCCGGGACGCCCATCTTTCGCAATTGTCTGTAGAACAGGGTGGAACCGTTCGGGGAATAGGGATCGAGCTCGCCGTGGTGGAGGCTGACGGGGCAGGTCTTTTCGTCGAAGGGGAAGACGGCGCTCAGCGCCACGTCGGGACCGTAGCCGTCCCGCGTGGCGGGGATGCCGGTTTCTCCGTCCGTGGTCGCGTAGGCCGGGGCGTTGGCGATGGCCCAGTTGATATGGCAGGGCAGCCGGTCGAGTTCGTCCACGGGGTCATAGGTCCGGGTCTGGGAGCCCGTGGCCAGCAGCAGAGCCAGATGGGAGCCGGCCGACATCGAGATGACACCGATCTTCTCCGGATCGAAGCCGCGAATTTCCGCTTCGCTCCGTACGCGGCGCACCGCCCGCTGACCGTCTTCCCAGGCCGTCTGGTAGATGGGAAGGCCCGCCGGCCGAGGCGTCCGGTACACGAAGTTCACGCACTGGATGCCGATCTTCGTGAGCTCTTCCTGCCAGTATTGGATGAGCCCCACGTCGCAGCAATTCTGATAGGAGCCGCCCGAGATGAGGATCATGCATACCCCTTTCTTTACAGCGGGATCGGGCGCGGGGAACCAGTCCAGATAGGGATTGCGGAACGCGGCGGGATCGAAGCCCGGTGCCTCGACCTCATTGGTCATCGCGGCAATCTGGAAGGGTTGTGCATCCGGGATACGGCCTTCCGGCCAGATAAATTCCCTTTGCTGTGCCGACAGCGTCAAGCAGCAGAGCAGGGAAGCGAAAACGAGCAGACGTTTCATCATTTCTTGCGGGGTTAAAGGGCGGCCAGCAGATCCTTCAGGGATCCGACGACGCCGTCGAACAGTTTGTACATCAGTTCGGGCTCTTCCATCTTCGGGATATAGACGACGACCTTCTTGCCGACGCCGGCCATCCAGCCGGCTTCGGTGTGGGCGCTGCGGCCCGAAGGAAGGACCAGGACACAGGTGTCGGCCCAATCCAGGGCTTCCATATCGGCCTGGAACTGCCGTTCGGCCTTGGGATGGTGCAGGCCTTCCTTATATTGTTCAAAGCTCCAGTTCAGGGCGTTCTCATCGAGCTCCGTCCATCGGAAACCGTTGCCGCCGTGCGGCGGATTGCGGAAATCATACACTTGATGCCCGGCCTCGCGAAGGCACGCGACGACCTCGGGAAAAAAGGGGTTCCTCCAACTGGAAGCAACATAGATCTTTGCCATAGGTATCGAAAGCTTTGGTATGATTTCATAAAGATACGAATAAAGTAAGGGTAACCGTCCAAAAAAATGTACGTGCCCGTCGTTTTTTTCGTATCTTGCCTCCAAATTGGAACGTTCTGGGAATGTTTAATCTTTACTGATATGAAAAAACTGTTCATCTTCGTAGTGTTGGCCGCCTTCGTTTTCGGCGGAAACACAGCCAAGGCGCAAGTTTCAGAGTCGCCTGAATGGGCTTCCCGCATCAAGGCGGAAGGCCTGAGCCATTCCCAGATCGAGGAGATTGCCCAGTATCTGACCGACCTGACCGGATCGCGTCTTACGGCCTCCAAACAGAAACGCCGCGCCGATTCGCTCGTGATCGTCAAACTGAAGGAGCTCGGCCTCTCGAATCCCCGCGCCGCCTTCGCCATGGAATTCACCCGCGGCGGTTGGGACGTGGTCAAGACCTATGCGGCTATGACATCGCCGTACTACTGCGCTTTCTCCGTCAACCCCAGGGCCTGGTCGGGCAGCACCGACGGCCTGGTGAAGGGCGAGTGCATGGTTTTCGACGTCGAGTCGAAAGAAGATCTGGAAAAATACCGGGGCAAGGTGGCCGGCAAGATCCTGCTGATGCCCTCGGAACAGTCGTATGACATCCGCTTCGAGCCGCTGGCTTCGCGCTACACCGAAGAGGAACTGGAGGCCCTGCTGAGTGACAATCGCGCTACGCCGCGCGGCGGACGTTATGGCCGCTACAACTTTGACTACCGCGCCTATATGGAACTCCGCCAGATGATGAGTGAGTTCTATGCGAAGGAGAAGCCGCTCTGCATCGTCAACGCAAGCGGTTCGTTCAATGTCCCCGGCAGCTCGGGCGTCAACTACAAGGCGGGCGATCCCGAACCGGTCCCCGAACTGGCGATGCCGATCGAAGACCACGCCCGTATGGTCCGCCTGATCGAGAAAGGCCAGAAAGTCGAGATGGAACTCGAACTCATCAACCAGTTCAGCGATGACAAGGAAGTCCACAACATCTATGCGGAAATCCCCGGCACCGATCCCAAGCTCAAGGACGAGATCGTGCTGCTCGGCGGTCACTTCGACTCCTGGCACGGCGGTACCGGCGCCGCTGACAACGCCTCCGGCTGCATCGTCATGATCGAAGCGATGCGTATCCTCAAAGAGCTGGGCTTCAAACCTAAGCGCACCATCCGCCTGGCCCTCTGGGGCGGTGAGGAACAGGGCCTCTACGGCTCGCGCGGCTATATGGAACAGTATCTCTACAAGGACCAGAAAAAGTTGCCCGGCTTCGACAAGTTCGCCCTCTATCTGAATATGGACAACGGCTCCGGCCGTTTCCGTGGCATCTATCTGGAACGCAACGACGCGGCCGCCCCCTTCTTCGAGGCCTGGATGAAATACATTGAATCGCTGGGCTTCCAGTACCTGTCGCCCCGCACCACCGGCGGCACCGACCACCAGACCTTCACCCGCGTCGGTCTCCCGGCCTATCAGTTCATCCAGGATGAACTCGAATACGGCCGCACCTACCACACGATCATGGACACCTACGAGCGCCTCTCGCTGAGTGACCTCCGCATCGACGCCACCATCGTCGCCTGGCTCGCCGCCTGCGCCGCCAACGACCCCGGCCGCATCCCCGTCTACCCCGCGGTTGAAACCCGGCAGCCCCGCTTCTAGCCATCTTTCTGGCGCTCCGGCCAGGCCACTTTTGCCCTTCACACTGGGCAGGCCGTTTCTGCCCTTCATACCGGGCAGGCCGCTTTTGCCCTTCATACGGGCCGGCCGCTGGGCCGCCCGGCAAGGTGGCAGGCAAAAACGGGCAAGGTCCCGCCGTCAAACGGGCAAGGTCTCATTTCAGCCCCGGGACCTTGCCCGTTCAATCTACGGTAGCGTGCTGTCTGACGCAATTTCCGCCGGCAAGGTCTCAACCCAAAAATACGACCTTGCCGGCTTCGCCCGCCATTCACCTCCTTCGGCCGAGCCTCCTCCCGCTTCGCCCGTCATTCACCCCCTTCGTCCGCACACCTTCCGGTTTCGCCCGTCATTCCCGGCTGGGTCGGGAAGCGGGTCATAACATTCGGGGTTTTTCCTTATCTTTGTAGGATATGAGCAAAGCGAAGATTATTGTGGCCGGGATCGGGCCGGGGAGTGCGGGCGATGTGACGCCGGCGGTGCTCGAGGCGGTCCGGGAGGCCGATGTCATTATTGGCTATAAGTATTATTTCCAGTTTATTGAACCCTTCTTGGAGCCGGGGACGGAATGCATCGATACCGGGATGCTGAAGGAGAAGGAGCGGGCGCGGCAGGCCTTCGAGCAGGCAGAGGCGGGGAAGACGGTGTGTGTGGTCAGCTCGGGCGATGCCGGCATCTACGGCATGGCGCCGCTCATCTGGGAGATGAAGCGCGAGAAAGGCAGCGATGTCGAGATCGAAGTGCTGCCGGGGATCAGCGCCTTCCAGAAGGCGGCTTCGCTTCTCGGGGCGCCGATCGGTCACGATTTGTGCATCATCTCGCTCTCCGATCTGATGACGCCGTGGGAGACCATAGAGCGCCGCATCCGGGCAGCTGCCGTGGCGGATTTCATTACGGCGGTCTATAATCCCAAGAGCAACGGACGCTATTGGCAGCTGTATCGGCTGCAGGAGATTTTCCTGCAGCACCGCAGCCCTGAAACGCCGGTGGGCTTCGTCCGTCAGGCGGGCCGCGATGACCAGCAGGTGACTTTGACGACGCTGGGCGAGTTCGATCCGGAGCAGGTGGATATGTTCACCGTGGTGCTGATCGGCAATTCGCAATCGTATATCCACGAAGGAAAATTCATCACCCCGCGCGGCTACTACCGGGAACGGGACGATCGGGGTGCCAAAGGTATCGGACAGGAGATTATGATCGAGAGTTTCCGCACCATCGAAAAGGAACTCCGTCATCCCGACATTCCGCTGGGCCGCAAGTGGCCGTTGCTGCACGCCATCCATACGACGGCCGACTTCGATATGGAGAATATCCTCCACGTAGATGAAGGTGCGGTGGAGACGCTTTACGCAGGCTTTGCGGAAGGGCGCATCCGGACCATCGTCACAGACGTGACGATGGCCGCGGCCGGCATCCGCAAAGGCGCCCTGCAGCGGCTCGGCGCGGAAGTGAAGTGCTATCTGACCGATCCGCGTGTCGCGGAAATGGCTGCCGAAAAAGGGATTACGCGTACGCAAGCCGGCATCCGGCTGGCCGTTGAGGAACATCCCGATGCGCTCTTCGTTTTCGGCAATGCGCCGACGGCGCTGATGGAACTCTGCGACCTTGTACGCAAAGGGAAGGCCGCCCCGGCGGGCATCATCGCCGCGCCGGTGGGCTTCGTCCACGTGCGTGAAAGCAAGCACATGGTCAAGCCGTTCCGGCAGATTCCCAAGTTGATTGTCGAGGGCCGGAAGGGAGGCAGCAATCTGGCCGCCACGCTGGTCAATTCGATTCTCTGTTACAATGACGCCGAACAACTTAAACCGGGACGTGATGTGTAGCGATGGAAAACGCCGCGGCCACGGCCGGCACTTTACCGTCATCGGAATGACGGACGAGCGGGAGGTCTGGTTCCCGCCGCAGGTGCGTGATGCCATCGCGGCCGGCCGTGTCTTCTCGGGCGGAAAACGCCATCACGAAATCGTCGCCTCGCTGCTGCCCGAAGGGGCTCAGTGGATCGATATTACGGTGCCGCTGGAAGCGGTCTTTCAACAATACGAAGGTCATCCCGAAGTGGTGGTCTTCGCCTCCGGCGACCCGCTCTTCTTCGGTATCGCCAATACTCTTCGCCGGGAGTTTCCCGACGCGGAAATGACGGTCTTCCCCTCCTTCAACTCATTGCAGATGCTGGCGCACAGGATGGAGCTTCCCTATGCCGATCTGTGCACGGTTTCGCTCACCGGCCGTCCCTGGGCTGCCTTCGACCGGGCCCTTATCCAGGGCCAGCGCCTGATCGGCGCCCTGACCGACCGGTCGAAGACCCCGGCGCTGATCGCGCGCCGGATGCTCGACTACGGTTACGACAACTATCGGATGACAGTGGGGGAGTGCCTGGGTAATCGGGATGCCGAACGGGTCCGTTCTTTTGCTTCGCTGGAGGAGGCCGCTTCGGCGGAATATACTTTCCCGAACTGTCTGATCCTCGAGCAGACCCGCCTTCGGACCCATCCTTTCGGCTTGCCCGAGAAGGACTTCGAACTGCTCGACGGGCGGGTGAACATGATTACCAAGATGCCTGTCCGGCTGCTGACCCTCAGCCAGTTGGACCTTTCGCGCCGCAAGTCTTTCTGGGACGTGGGCTTCTGCACGGGCTCCGTGTCGATTGAAGCGCGTCTGCAATTTCCGCATCTGCAGATTACTTCGTTTGAGATCCGCGAAGCGGGCCGCGCGTTGATGGAAGCCAATGCCCGCAAGTTCGGCGCTCCCGGCATCGACGTCCACATCGGCGACTTCCTGGAGGCCGATCTCAGCGCGCTGTCGGCGCCGGACGCCGTCTTCATCGGCGGCCATGGCGGCCGCCTCGAAGCGATGCTCCGACGCCTCGACCCGGTGCTGCTCCTGGGCGGCGTGATCGTCTTCAACGCCGTGAGCGAACAGAGCCAGCAGCTCTTCCGCGACGGCATCGCCGCCCTCGGCCGCCGCATCACCGGCGAAATGCGTGTCGCCGTCAACCAGTTCAACCCCATCACCATCCTCAAAGCCGAATGAAACAAATCGCCATTATACTAGTTTCAGAATCGTCACTGCCGCTGGCAAGAAACGTTCAACGGGTACTTCAAGCCGGGAACGGCGGGATGCAGATTCCCGGTCAAGCCGGGACCCGAGCGAAGCGAGAGCCACGACCGGAGGGAGTGAATGACGAAACGCAGATTCCCGGTCAGGCCGGAAATGACGGGCAAAACGTAGGGATTTACACGAAGAACGAGGTGGGCGGGTGCACGGCTGTCGGGCCGTATGCGCCGTTTTTGAAGGAGCATTGGGAGGAATTCGAGGCGGTGGTTTTCATCGGGGCGATGGGGATTTGCGTGCGGAGTATCGCGCCGGCTCTGAAGAATAAATATCAGGACCCGGCGGTTGTCTGTATCGACAGTACCGGAAAGTTTGTCGTTCCGGTGGTGTCGGGCCACGTCGGCGGTGCCAACGAGCTGGCCCGCCGCCTCGCCGCCGCCATCTCCGCCGAGGCCATCGTCACCACCCAGAGTGACAACGAAGGCCTCTGGGCCCTCGATACCCTCGGCCGCCAGTACGGCTGGCAGACTGAGGCGACGCCTGCGCAGATGAACCGCGCCGTCTTCGCCTTCGTGCAGCATCAGCCGACTGCGCTGCTGCTCGAAGTGCGCGACGCCGGTACGGATGTGCTGGAGCGCACAAAGCCGGAGCACGTACAGATCTTTTATCGACGGGAAGACCTGGATCTGAAGGACTTCGGCCTGCTGATCGCCGTGACGCCCTATCTTCTGAAAGGCGTCATGCCCAACTTGACCGGGCATCTCAATCCGCTCTCCCTGTCAGGCGATCTCCCGGTGCTGGCTTTTCGCCCGCCCGTGCTGCATCTGGGCTTCGGCTGCCGCCGGCAATGTGATCCGGCCGGGATTCCCGAGGCCATCGAGGCTAAACTCTTGGAAGAAGGCCTGTCGCCCCAATCGATCGCAACGGTCGGTACCATCGAATTGAAGAAAGACGAGCCGCTGATGCAGGCCTTGCTGACCCGCTGGCCGCAGGCGCACACGGAAATCTATTCCGCTGAAACCCTGGCCGCCATCGACGTCCCGAATCCTTCGGAGAAGGCGCTCGCGGCCACCGGGAGCGCCGGCGTGGCCGAAGCGGCCGCGCTCGAAAGCGCCCACGGCGGTCCGCTGCTGATTGAGAAGCAGAAAGGAAAACAGACGGAAGGCAATGACTTCACCTTTGCCCTGGCGCAGGATGCCGCGTCGCTCCGCTCCGGCCATATCGAGATCGTGGGGGCGGGTCCCGGCGATCCGGAACTCGTTTCGGTACGCGGCAAACGTTTCCTCGAAATGGCGGACCTGATCCTCTATGCAGGCAGCCTGGTACCGGTCGAACTGACACATTATGCCAAGCCCGGATGCACGGTGCGCAGCTCCGCCTCGATGGATCTGGAGGAACAGTTCGCCCTGATGAAAGAATTCTACGACAAGGGTTTGCTGGTGGTGCGTCTGCACACGGGCGATCCTTGCATCTACGGTGCTATCCAGGAACAGATGGCCTTTTTCGACCGCTACGGGATGCACTATCATATTACGCCGGGCATCTCGGCCTTTCAGGCCGCTGCCGCGGCGCTCCGCTCCCAGTTTACGATCCCCGAAAAAGTTCAGACCATCATCCTCACGCGCGGCGAAGGCCGCACGCCGATGCCCGAGCGCGAACAGCTGCACAAGCTTGCCCAGTCGCAGAGCACGATGTGCATCTATCTAAGCGCGGCCATCGTGGAGGAGGTGCAGGCCGAACTCCTGCAGGCCTATCCGCCCGAGACGCCCGTAGCAGCCTGCTACAAGCTGACCTGGAAAGAGGAACGCATCTATCGCGGCCAGCTGTGCGACCTGGCCCGGATCGTTCGCGAAAACAATCTGACGCTCACGACCTTGCTGGTGGTGGGCGATGCCATCGGCAACCGCGAGGGCCTCTCGCGGCTCTATGCCCACGAATTCAAACATCTGTTCCGGCCATGATCCTGATTCTCGGCGGAACGACGGAAGGAAGGCTGGCGGTCCGGGTGGCCGATGCGGCGGGTTCGCCGTACTGGTACTCGACCCGCGGCGACCTGCAGCAAATCGAGTGCAAGCACGGCACCCACGTGACCGGCGCCCTCGACGAAGCCGCGATGGCCTCCTTCTGCACGGAACACGGCATCCGGCTGTTGGTCGATGCCGCGCATCCCTTCGCCGAGGTCTTACACCAGACCGTAGCCGCCGTCGCCGAGTCGCTCGACCTGCCCGTCGTACGGGTCGAGCGCACATATGTGGGCGAAGATACTTCCATACACTGGTGTACCGATTATGCGGAGGCTGTCCGGTTGCTGGAATCCGACGGCATCACCCGTCTTCTGGCGCTCACGGGCGTGCAGACCATCGGGAAATTGCGCCCGTATTGGGAGCGGCACGACTGCTGGTTCCGCATCCTCCGGCGCGAGGAATCGCTGGCGAAAGCCCGTCAGCAAGGGTTCCCGCCGGAACGGCTTGTCTATTACGAAGAAGAAGATGATGCCTCCCTGATCGCCCGGCTTCAGCCGCAGGCGATCCTGACGAAGGAGAGCGGCGAGTCGGGCGGTTTCCCGCAGAAAGTCGAGGCGGCGCAGGCTGCCGGCATTCCTGTCTATGCTGTCCGCCGTCCGCCGCTGCCCGTCGGTTTCGAAGTAGTGACGGGCGAACACGGCCTGCGCAAGGCCATCGAACGGCTCGTACCAGGCTTCTTCCCGCTGCGCAGTGGCTTCACCACCGGCGCCTGCGCCACCGCCGCCTCCAAAGCCGCGCTGCTCGCCCTTCTGGGAAAACCCATCGGCGATTCCGTCGAAGTCCTGTTCCCCGATGGCGAATGCCTGAGATTACCTGTGTCATTGTGCCGTTTGCTGCATCCGCTTGACGAAGAGGCGTGCGCAGGCCTGGTGGAGCGGCAGGTTCTTTCGATGCCAAGCGCCCCCGCTGGTGTCGAAAAGGTTCTGACGCGCTTAGGTGAGCCTCTTCGTCAAGCGGATGCAGCAACGGCGACAGTCGTCAAGGATGCCGGAGATGATCCCGATGTGACGAATGGGCAGGAGATTGTCGCCACGGTTGCGTTCAGCGAGGAGCCGGGAATCCATTTCCTGCAAGGGGAGGGTGTCGGGCGCGTTACGCTGCCGGGACTCGGGTTGCCGATCGGCGGACCGGCCATCAACCGTGTGCCGCGGCAGATGATGGAGCAGAACCTGTCGGCCCTTTACGAAGGCGGCCTCGACGTGACGATTTCGGTGCCGGGCGGCCGCGAACTGGCCCGGCGAACGTTCAATCCCAAGCTGGGCATCGTGGACGGAATCTCGATCATCGGTACGTCCGGTATCGTGCGGCCGTTCTCGAACGAAGCTTTCGTGGATGCCATCCGGAAGGAAATCGAAGTGGCTGTGGCCGTGGGTGCGCCGATGCTGGTCATCAATTCCGGCGCCAAGAGCGAAGCCTTTCTCAAGGCCCGCTATCCCGACCTGCCGCCGCAGGCCTTTGTCCATTACGGCAATTTCATCGGTGAGACCCTGAAGATTGCAGCCGAGCTGGAAGTCCCCCGGGTGGTGATGGGCATCATGCTCGGCAAGGCTGTCAAGCTGGCCGAAGGCCATCTCGACACCCATAGCAAGAACGTGGTGATGAACAAGGCGTTCCTGAAGGAAGTGGCCGCCTCGGCCGGCTGTACGCCGGCCGCCGCCGAAACCATCGACCGCCTCACCCTGGCCCGCGAACTCTGGACGGCCCTGCTGCCCGGCGACGCTCGGCTGTTCTTCGCAGCCATCCTCTCCCGCTGCGCCGCCGTCTGTGCAACGGTGTACCCCGCCGCCGTCATGCCCGGCTCTGACCGGGCATCTCTCACCATCCTCCTCCTCGACGAAAACGGAACCATAATATCCCAAAACAATGCTGAAAATCGGTGACAAAATGCCGTCCTTCGAAGTCATGGACCAGGACGGGCAGATGGTGAAGTCGGAAGACTTCATCGGCAAGGGTCGCAAGACCATCGTCTATTTCTATCCGAAAGACAACACGTCGGGCTGTACGGCCGAAGCGTGTTCGTTCCGGGACAATTACGCCGAACTGACGGCTGCCGGCTACAACGTGGTCGGCGTGAGCAAGGACAGCGCCAAGTCCCACTCGGGCTTCCGGGCCCGCTACGAGCTGCCTTTCCGCCTCCTGGCCGATACGAGCACACAGATGCTGCAGGACTTCGGCGCCTGGGGCGAGAAGAAGATGTACGGCAAGACCACGATGGGCACGCTGCGCCGCACCTTCATCTTCGACGAGAACGGCATCCTGGAGCGCATCATCGAGAAGGTGGATACGAAAAACGCTGCCGCCCAGATCCTTACGACCTGATATCGAAACGGATGAAAAAGATAATCCTCCTTTCCGCCCTTATGCTCACCAGCCTTTCTTCCGTGGCCCAGCCCGTTACCCTGCGCCCGGACAATATCGACGAAGTCCTGTCGCAGCTGACTCTGAAGGAGAAAGCCTCGCTTGTGGTGGGAGCCGGCTATAAAAGCATGCTCGCCGGCACCTTCGGCTTCAAGGTCCCGGTTCCCGGTGCGGCCGGTATGACCCGGGCCGTACCCCGGCTCGGCATTCCGTCCATCATCCTGAGCGACGGCCCTGCCGGCGTGCGCATCGAACCGAAGCGGAAGCGGACCGACCAGACCTTCTATTGCACGGGATTCCCGATCGGTTCGCTGCTTTCCAGCACCTGGAATCCGCAGCTGGTGGAGCAAGTCGGCGGTGCCATCGGCGAGGAAGCGCTCGCATACGGCGTCGATGTGATGCTGGCGCCCGGCATGAATCTCCAGCGCAATCCGCTCTGCGGGCGGAACTTCGAGTATTATTCGGAAGATCCGCTGCTCAGCGGGCGGATCGCCGCGGCCTATGTGCGCGGCATCCAGGCGCAGGGCGTGGGCGCGTGCGTCAAGCATTTCGCCGTCAACAATCAGGAAACCAACCGTTTCTGGAACGATGCCCGGGTGGGCGAGGAAGCTCTTAAGACACTCTATCTCAAGAATTTCGAATATGCGGTCCGCGAAGCGCAGCCCTGGACGGTGATGGCTTCCTACAACCGGCTCAACGGCATCCATACGCAGGAAGACAAGTGGCTGCTGACGGAAGTCCTGCGCGACGACTGGGGCTTCGAAGGGCTGGTGATGACCGACTGGACGGGACGGCGCAACACGGCTGCCCAGATCGAGGCGGGCTGCGACCTGATGGAGCCGGGCGTGAAATCGCAGATCCGCGAACTGGTCCGGAAAGTGAGGAGAGGCGAACTCTCGGAAGCGGCACTGGACGTCTGCGTCCGGCGGGTCCTGGAGTTGGTCGTCAAAACCCCGACGTTCAAAGGACACAAGCCCACCAATGCGCCCGATCTGAAAGCCCACGCCGACATTGCCCGGGAAGCGGCGGAAGAGGGGATTGTGCTCCTGGAGAATCGCACTGAAACGCTACCGCTGGCAGCAGGAACCCGGATCGCCCTTTTCGGGAACGGCTCGTATGCGCTGCTCGCTGGTGGAACGGGTTCCGGCCACGTGCACAGGCCTTATGTCGTCAACCTCGACGAAGGTCTTACCCACGAGGGATTTGCTGTCAGCCGTGACCTCTCGACGCGTTACAAAGATTATATGGCGGAAAACCGCCCGCGGAAGAAGTTCCTTTCGGGTATGCTGGGAAGTCCCGCCATCCCGGAAATGCCGCTGTCCCGCGAAGTGGTGACATCGGCTGCGGGGCAAGCCGACTGCGCCGTCGTGACGATTTCCCGTCAGGCAGGCGAAGGAGGCGACCGGCATCTGGAAGACGATTTCCTGCTCAGCAAGACGGAAAAGCTGATGCTTGCCGATGTCTGCGAAGTCTTTCACGGTCAGGGGAAAAAGGTCGTCGTGGTCCTGAATGTCGGCGGCGTGGTGGAGACGGCTTCGTGGAAGCAGTTGCCCGACGCGATCGTCCTGGCCTGGCAGCCGGGGCAGGAGGGCGGCGATGCTTTGGCCAGCATCTTGTCCGGCCGCGTCTGTCCGAGCGGCCGGCTTCCGGTCACCTTCCCGGTGGACTATTTCGATCTCCCTTCATCCGCTCATTTCCCGTATGACTATGTCGGCCGCGGCTCGATGACGGCCGGGCGCGACAAGGAAAAGGATGTGGAGAATGTCGGGTTTACGGACTATGCGGAAGGCCTCGACGTCGGATACCGCTATTTTCAGAAGTCCGGCACGCCGGAGGTGTCCTATCCTTTCGGTTACGGTCTTTCCTATACCACTTTCCAGCACAGCGGCCCCGTCGTTGCCGGGAACGCCGTGACCGTGTCGGTGAAAAACACCGGCTCCGTGGCAGGCAAGGAGGTCGTGATGGTGATGACGCCGCTGCTGCGCGCCTTCGGCAAAACCCGTCTGCTGCAGCCGGGCGAATCCGTGACGCTGGTGCTTCCGATCGTTACAGAGTGATGCGGACCAGGCCGCCGAAAGGCGGCAGGGCCGCGAAGGCCGTTTCAGGCGTGACCAGGCCGGCATAGACCTGCGCCGAAACCAGGACGCCGCCGTGGGCGAAGACCGCGACGCGCTGCCAGGGTTTCGTGCGCAGCTCGTCGAGGAAGTTGCTGACCCGGAGGAACTGCATCATAAAGGACTCTCCGCCCGAGACCGGCGTGTTGATGTGGTCGGCGTACCATTCCTGGAGATGGGGGTCGGAGATATCGTCGAAGAGCATCATCTCCCACTCACCGAAATTGAGTTCGAGGATGCGCGGGTCGCGCTCCGCATCGGCGTAGCCGCAGTAGGCGGCCAGCCGCGTGCAGCGGGAGAGGGGACTGGTGTAGGCGTAGTCGATGGGCCCGCAGCTTTCCAGCGCGGCCTTTGTGACGGCGGCTTCTTCTTCGAACGTGGACTTGAGCGGTACGTCGGTCTGCCCGTAGCAGGTGCCGGTGGGCACGTCGACGGCCGTGTGGCGGATAAGGATGACTTCCATGGTACAAAAATACGAAATTTCATTTTCCTACGAGATGGAACCTGTACGGCCCGTCGCGGGAATCCTTTGCCAGCATCAGCAATGGACCATCAGGACTGCGGACAGATAGAACAGCAGTTCGCAGAGGAGGAAAGTGGCGCCGCAGCAGTCGCCCGTGTAGCCTTGGATCTTGCGGCGCATCAGCAGCGCGAGCAGCAGCATCACACATAGCGGAACCAGCAGCAGCCAGAGGAAACTGACGGGCAGCCAGTGGAGGGCGAATGCCATCACGAAGGCAGGTGCCAGCCCGAAGAAGGCGCAGAGCAGCAGCTCGGGCAGCGTCATCCGCTGATAGACCGTCTTGTTCTTGGCCGTCTCTTCCGTGCGGGCATAGGGGAGGAGATTGATGAGCTGGGCGGCGCAGCATTTCGACCAGCAGTCGCCGCAAAGGACCAGCAGGCAGAGCGTGTCGCGCGAGAACGTGGCGGGCAGTTGCAGCATCAGGGCGAAATAGACGATCAGCCCGATGACTCCATACGTGCCGATGTGCGAATCCTTCATAATGCCCAGCACCCGTTCGCGCGAGGTGCCGCCCCCGAATCCGTCGATAAAGTCGGCCAGGCCGTCTTCGTGCAGGCAGCCCGTGAGCAGCAGGCGGGACAGGAGTGCCAGGATCCAGGCCAGCGTGAGCGGCAGGAAACTGCCGCAGAGCCAGAGGACGAAGGCGGTCACGAAACCCGTCAGCCAGCCGGCGACGGGCCAGAGCGGAACAACCCGCTTGAACTGATCCGCGGGAATCTCCCGGATCCGCCAGAAAGGGAGCCGGGTAAAGAAGGTCAAAGCTGCCAGGAGTCTCATTGCTGCTGCAAAATTAGTGAATAATCGCTACCTTTGCAATCGGATGAAACGCATCATTCTGATCACAGGAGGCTCCCGTTCGGGGAAAAGCAGTTACGCGGAGAAGCTGGCGCTGGCGCTTTCGCCAGAGCCGGTCTATCTGGCGACGGCCCGCATCTGGGACGACGAGTTCCGGGAGCGGGTGCGGCGGCACCAGGAGCGTCGCGGACCGCAGTGGACCAATATCGAGGAAGAAAAGCAGCTGAGCCGGCACGACCTGACCGGCCGCGTCGTAGTCGTGGACTGCATGACGCTCTGGGCCACCAATTTCTTCTTCGACCTGGAGAGCGACGTCGACCGCTCGCTCGCGGCGCTCAAAGCCGAGTTCGACCGCCTCACGGCGCAGGACGCCACTTTCCTCTTTGTGACCAACGAGATCGGAATGGGCGGCACCTCCGACAACGCCATCCAGCGCAAGTTCACCGACCTGCAAGGCTGGATGAACCAGTATGCCGCAGCCAGGGCCGACGAAGTCGTGCTGATGGTGAGCGGCATCCCAGTCAAAATCAAAGGATAAGATGGAATTCCATATCTCCCGGCCCGATCCGGCGCTCCGTCCTGCCCTGCAGGAAAAAATCGACAATCTCACCAAACCCAAAGGATCGCTCGGCCGGCTCGAGACCCTCGCGCTCCAGATCGGCCTGATCCAGCAGACCCTTTCGCCCGCGCTGCGGCATCCCCAGAACATCGTCTTTGCCGGCGACCACGGTATTGTGGAGGAGGGGGTGAGCATCGCGCCCAAGGAGGTGACCTGGCAGCAGGTGTGCCATTTCACGCATCCGCACGGCACGGGTGGCGTCAATTTCCTCTGCCGCCAGCACGGTTTCACGCTCAAGGTGGTCGATGCGGGCGTCGATTTCGACCTGCCGCGCGACCGCGGCATCATCGACCTGAAAGTTGCGCGCGGTACCCACAATTTCCTGCACGGCCCGGCAATGACGCCGGAGCAGATGGAGCAGTGCCTCGCCGGCGGCGCCCAGGTGGTCCGCCAGTGCTTTGAAGAGGGGAGTAACGTGCTGAGTTTCGGAGAGATGGGTATCGGAAACACCTCTCCTTCGTCGATATGGATGTCTTATTTCACGGGGATTCCGCTCGCGGAATGCGTCGGAGCCGGCAGCGGCCTCGACAAGGCGGGTGTAAGGCATAAGCTCGACGTCCTGAGCCGTTCGGTCGCTAACTATTCGGGCGACGGTTCGCCGCGCGACATCATCCGTTGGTTCGGAGGTTTCGAGATGGTGATGGCTGTCGGCGCAATGCTGCAGGCCGCGGAGCTCGGGATGGTGATCCTGGTCGACGGATTCATCATGACCAGCTGTATGCTGGCCGCCTCGCGGCTTTATCCCTCGGTACTGGATTATGCCGTGTTCGGCCACTGCGGCGACGAGTCCGGCCATCGCAAGCTGCTCGATGCGCTCGGCGCCGAGCCGCTGCTCAGCCTGGGCCTCAGGCTGGGCGAGGGCACCGGCGCCATCTGCGCCTGGCCGATCGTAGATTCGGCCGTCCGGATGATCAATCAGATGGACACCTTTTCCGGTGCCGACATCACGAAGTATTTCTAGGCCGATTTCCGGCTTGTGGAGGTCTCCTGGTCCTTGCGCCACATCTGCCAGCTGTTGAACAGGTTCTGCCAGATGGAGTACAGGGCCGTGAAGACCGAAGCCAGGGGGAGGAGATAGGTGTTGGCGATCCAGATGCCCATCGCGCTGTTCTTCTGACCCAGGAGCTGTCCGCCTGCGACGCGGTCGCCATACTTGCTGCCCAGCCATTTGCCGACGGCGAACTGGATGGCACAATAGACTATCGAGGCGATGCCCAGGATCAGGATGCTGGCTTTCTCTTCCTTTCCGTTGCGGAACATGAAATCGATGGTCTGACCGAGCGTGATGGTCAGCGCCAGGGCCCATAGATAGAAAGAAAAGCCCTTGTAGCGGCACAGGAAGGCATTGACACGGGGTGCGAACCGTTGCAGGAAGAGCGCCACGAAGAAAGGCAGCGCGATGGTCGGAGCCACGCGGCGGAAAATCATCCACATCGACTCGAAGAAGGGTACCTCCTGCAGTGTACCGATGAAAGAGAAGTAGATGGGCGCCACGACCGACACCATCAGGTTGCCCACTATGGTATAGGTCGTCACCGTCTCACGGTTCGCTCCGAGTATCGTGGCGATGACCACCGAGGAGGCGGCTACCGGGCAGAGGACGCCCGCAAGTACGCCCTGGGCCACCACTTCGCTGGCGCCGAACGCCTTGAACAGGAAGTAACTGCCCAGTGAGACCACGATCTGGAACAGCATGATCCATACATCCAGCATCGTGACTTTGAGTTTCTTCATATCGACTGCCACGTTGTTGAGCAGCAGGATGGAGAAGATCAGCCAGGGTGTCACATCCCGGACATACGTCAGATGGCGGTGGAAGAAAAGCCCGATGACGATGGCCAGGGGCAGGACATAACTGCGGAAACGATGCATGAAGTCCGGTTACAGGATGAGGTCGTTGGCGACGATCTTGGGAACGTAGTGGATGCCGTTTTCGCGGTAGTATTTCAGGGGCTCTTCGGCGTGGACCGGCACGAGTTCGATCTGTTCGGCAGGCTTGCCGATGGCCAGGACGAGCACGGGCTCGCAGGGAAGAGCGAATGTGTCGGTCACGGCCTGTTTGTTGAAGGCGCCGATGCAGATGCCGCCCAGACCCATTTCCACCGCCTTGAGCAGCATGCTCTGGGCGGCGATGCCCACGTCCATATGGACCCACTTGTCGGGCACCACCGTGCTGCAGATCACGATGAAGGCCTCCGGTTCAGTGCCGGGGAAGGGAAGGTGCAGCTCGGGCAGCGCACCGCCCAACTTGTAGAGGCCCTGCATCCGGTCGGATCCGGTCTGGCGCGTGAGCAGCTTGAAGCGGAGGACCTGCTGGTTGCGGCCGGAAGGGACCTTGGTGCAGACTTCGACGATGCGGCGCAGCTGCGCCTCGGTCACGACGCATGATTTGTCGTAGCCGCGGTAGCTGCGGTTGCCGCGGAGCAGCGTGCTGAGCGAAGCGGTGTGCTTTTTGGCCGCCGGCTTGTTGCGGAATTCTTCGAATTTATTTTCCAGATAGTTGTCAGCCATTTTGAAACGTTTTTATCCGTTTAGACATAGAGTAGGATGCCGGCGACGGCCGACAGGCAGATCATCAGGATCGAGTCGACCTTGAACCAGGTGGCGAGGAAGCAGACGACGAAGATGATGTAGCTCTTCCAGTCGATGAAGGTCGTGCCGTTGACGAAGAGCAGCGCAGCGGCGCCGATCATGCCGCAGATCATGGGTTTCATCCACTTCATGGCACTTTGCATGATGCGGTTGCTCTTCAGCTTGTTGTAGAAGATGGTGATCAGCACCATCAGCGTCAGGGGCGGCAGGCAGACGGCCAGGGTCGTAAGCAGGGAGCCCCAGACGTTGCCGGTAACGGTATAGCCCACATAGGTGGCGCAGTTGATGGCGATCGGGCCCGGCGTCATCTGCGAGACGGCTACGATGTCGGCCAGTTCGGTGGCCGTCATCCAGCCGTGGCGCGTCACCATCTCGTTCTGGATGAGCGAGAGCATCGCGTAGCCGCCGCCGAAACCGAAGAATCCGATCTTCAGATAGGAGAGGAAAAGTTGGAGATAGATCATTCCGCACCTCCTTTCTTTTCGACCTTCGGTTTCTCATAGAAGGAAAGCACCACGCCGATGATGGCGCCTACCAGGATAAACCAGATGGGGGAGACCCCGAGGTAGCAGATCACGGCCGCGACCGCGCAGCCCAGGACCATGAAATACCACGGAAGCCGCTTGAGCATATTGATGAACGGAACGGCAATCAAGGCGATAACGGCCGGCCGGATGCCCTTGAAGGCCGCCACCACATAGCGGTTGTCGCTGAATTCAGTCAGATAGATGGCAATGACCAGGATGATGACGAACGAAGGAATCACGGCGCCCAGTACGGCCGCGAGCGATCCCCACCAGCCTTTGATTTTATAGCCGACGAAGACGGCCGTGTTGAGGGCGAAGGGGCCGGGCGCCGAAGAGGCGAGGGCGAACTGGTCGTAAAACTCGTCCTTTTCGAACCACTTCCGCCGGTCCACCACTTCCTTCTCGATCATCGGGATCATGGCATACCCGCTCCCGAAGGTAAACGCCCCGATCTTGAAAAAAGCCCAGAACAACTGCAACAATGTCTTCATACTTCGTCATTCCCGGCTTGACCGGGAATCTCCCGCAAAGATAGTAAAAACCCCGCTTCATCATTCCCGGCCCGACCCTGCTCCAATTGGAAGGAGTTTTCGTAACTTTGCCCCACATTATCCTGCGACATGAAAGCTGTTCAGAAAACCAGTGGATCCCCGGAAAGGCGAAAGCATGATTTCGAGGTGCGGCTGCGTGCATTTTCCATCTGGCAGCATGCGGGTTTCAATCCCTGGGAAAAGCCCCGGAAAGAAAGTAAAAGGAAGACCCGGGCGAAGAAAGGCTCCGGAGATTTCTACAAGGGTGCCTTCGACAGCATCCCGTTTCTGAACGAAGACGCCAAACGCACCTTCCATCATCTGCTGCTGCGCCCCGGCTATATGATCCGCGACTACATCAATGGCCAGCACGAGCGCTATCTTGCCCCGCTGACGGCACTGATCGTTTTCTATGCTTTCTTTGCACTGGCTTCGGCCGTCCTGCAGCCGATCCAGCATAAGGACGAACTGCCTATTATGATTGGCAGCGAGGAATCCGATCTTACGGTAAAAGGGGGTCAGGATTCATTGGCCGCCCACTTCTCCCTGAACGTTTTGAAGATTGTGCGGGATGGCTATCTCTTTCTGCATCTGGACCAGCATCCTGAACTTGTCGATACGCGGCACGAAGCCGCAATCGCTGCACTGGAGTCAACGCTCAGGAGTCAGGGTATCCCACTGTTCCTCACTGAGTTCCTGTTCCTCTGGCTGGCTATGCTCTTCTCGCTGCGACGATACCGGCTGGGCCGTTCGGCCTGCGCCGCAGCCTCCGCCTATGTGCTGTGCCAGTTCAGTTTCTTCATGATGTTCGCCCTGCTGCTTACTTGGGGCAGGAGCACCTCCGTCAGTGTCTTCCTGATGTTTTTCCTGCTGGTCGTCGATTACCGCCAATGGCTGGGCATCTCCTGGAAGAAAAGCTTCTGGCGGGCCTTTCACACCGGCTTGGGTTATGGCATCATCTATGGTCTGATGATTCTCCTGCTCAGCTTGCTGGTCCTTATCATCGCCATCTTCAAAGGATAATCCCGCCATGCAAACCTTCTTCCTCATCCTCCTCATCCTTCTCGGCATCGGCCTCGTGGCGATGCTCGTCAGCTTCATCCTCGCCCTCATCCACTCCGGCGACAGCGACAAGAAGGATCAGGAATAAGGCTCAGCCCTTTCTTTCCGCTGCAATGTACGCAGCAGATAATCAGCACTTTATGCAACCTGATGGGGTCTTTTTCTGAGGGGGTCAACTTTTGCAATTGCCTGATAGTCAATTGCGTACATTGCAGCGGAAGGGAGAGTGGCGGAGGGGGGGGAGGCGTAAGCTGCAAGCGGAAAGGGCGGCGCTTACGCTTCCTGGCTCCAGATCTCTTCCAGGAGTTTGTGGAGGGCGGGTCGGTCGGCGATCAGCCGGCGGAGCTCGGCGAGTTTGCGGGCGTTTTCTGATTCGGGGAACCAGAGTCTGAGGTAGCCGCCTTCGCCGTATTTTTCGTGGAGGTGGGCTTCGGCACGGGCGAAATGGCCGGCTTTGTCGAGTTCGGGGTAGTGTTCCAGCCCGTACTGAAGGGTGCGTACGACGATGGTGCGCGGGTCGATCTGGCGGTCGGCTTCGGCGACGATCCGCCCGTAGAGGGAACGGGGTTCGTTTTTCGATGAGGCGCGATGGTCTTCGACCGCTTCTTTCATCGTAAGGAGCTGTTCTTCCGTGAAATACTTCTTGAGTTCGGGGTCGGCCATCAGGATCTTGCCCGAGTCGGTGTGGTGGTTTTCGCGGCCGTTCACGATGCCCAGGTCGTGGTAGGCGGCGATGGTATAGACCATGTCGGGGTCAAGGGCGATGCCCTGCGCCGACAGCATGTCGTAGAGGGCCGCGCTCTGGCGGATCACCGTCTCGATATGGTCGAGCTGGTGCGCCTTGTCGAAATGGGTGTAGCGGGGGAGGATCTCCGCCTCGACATAGGCCTTGAGTGCTGGATTGACTGTCATATCCTACAAAGATAGTAAAAAAACAGTGCCTCCAGCCTTTCCGCTGCAGGCACTGCTCCCCGATCGAGGCAGTCCGAATCCCAGTCCGGGGAAATGAAGGGGTACTTCGCCGATGCAAAGTAAGCGCTTCTTTCCCGGACCGGGCCCGCGAAAAGGCAAAATCTTTTACAAGAAAATAAAAACTTTATCGCTACCTTTGTAAAGTCCTTCGGGACACATACAGAAAGCGTTCAGCTTGTTTCTGCCCGGACTGAATCTGGACAATTCACCATCGAGGTGCGGAAATAGCGAACTGCTTGCGCTGGCTATCCGTCGGCCCCACGGGCCACGCCATAGCAAAGTGTGAGTCGTTCGTCCGACCCGACCATCGAGGCAGTCCAGAGCCCAGTTCGGCGGGAAAGACAACAATGGCCCACACTTTTTTATGCAGGAAACTACTTCCGTCCAGGTACTGTTCGAGCAAGGGATCATCTCCCGGCGGCTCCACGCCGCCCTTCTTCGCAACGGCTTCACCGACCTCCGCGAGCTCTCCGGCTACAACCACCGCCACCTCCCCATGCTTCCCGCCCTCGGCCCCTCCACCCTCTCCGAACTCACCCGCCTGCTCTCGGAGAAAGGGATAGATTTATCATAACCATCACTGACGCTCAGCGTCCTGACGGGAGAAAACCGCCAAATAGCCGCAAACCGATCGCCCTCACAAAGCTTGAAAGCCCGCCAATCTTGCTCCGACCCCCGATTTGAACTGCCCCCTAAAAGTTGGACGGGTTATTGATTTGTTTTAGATAATTCTTCCTATAGTCGACGGGGCTCATTTTTAGTCTGGTCTTTATACGATCATGATTGTAATAATGGATATAGTCCTTTA
>Ga0208297_1000603_pt1 | contig 62150 bp, 64 predicted proteins | sample LMS_cellobiose_e_FD_187367 | JGI IMG/M metagenome (GOLD analysis project Ga0208297, IMG submission 187367) | Rumen-fistulated moose microbial communities from Alaska, USA - LMS_cellobiose_enrichment (SPAdes) (version 2) | ecosystem: Host-associated > Mammals > Digestive system > Stomach > Rumen...
CATCCTGATGACCAATGCCCCCTCCCCGTAACGCGGCGAATCCTACGCCCCGCGGGGCGTAGGATTCGGTTGGATTCTGATTCTGTTCTGCAAGCTCAACCCCAACTATTGACATTGAGCCGAAAAAACAGGCTCAGGCCTTGTGGCCGCCGATCTGGTCGTTGCGGTCGATGGCGGTAGCCTCCTCCTTCAGGTCCATGGCCTTGAAGATGGCGTTGTTGCCGAACTTCTTGCGGATGTCCAGCACCGCTTTCTGGGCCCTGGTCTCCCGCTGCTGCCGCGCCCTTTGGGCCTGCCTGGCCCGCTCCTGCTTCTCCGGGTCGGCAAAGAGATTCAACTGCTCGCTGTGGCCGCCGATGGGGTCCACCCCCTCTTCGCTGAGCCGTCCCGCCGCAACCTGGAGACGGCGCACCGTGAGCTCCCTGTCCGCCACCCGATCGAAGATGGCGCCGATGGCCGCCACGATGGCTGCCGTGGAAGCGGTGGGCGTCTCAAAGCGATGGCTGCCGTGAGCGGGCTTGGGCATGGGACGGCCATAGTAATCGATGACGATCTCCCCCTCATAGGCGCTGCGCCCCGAGAGGTTTTCTCCATCGTAGCCCACATAGAGGCTCACCTCCTCCGTCAACAGCCCCTGGTTGACCAGATCCAACGCCAGCTTCTCCCCCATCTCCCGGGCCACGAGCCGGGCCTCCGAAAAGGCATAGGGCCGCATGAGGACCTGGCCGCTGCCCAAGCTTTTCGATTCCGGCGTATAGGCCTTGATGGCCGCCAGGGTGCAGGGCTCATAGCCCCAGGCGTGGTCGATGAGCAGCTCCGCATTCACGCCGAAAATATGGAATAGGGTGTCCTCGCTGCTGAGCGACAGCCTGGCCAGATCCCCCATGGTGTAGACGCCCCGGCTCTCCAGCCGGCGGGCCGTGCCCCGGCCCACCCGCCAAAAGTCCGTGAGGGGGGTGTGGTCCCAAAGCTTCTCCCGATAGCTCTCCTCCGTCAGCTCCGCCACCCGGGCCCCGTGCTCGTTGGGGACGGCATGCTTGGCCAGGATATCCATGGCCACCTTGGCTAAATACAGGTTGGTGCCGATGCCCGCAGTGGCGGTGACTCCGGTTTCCCGCAGCACCTCCTCCATAAGCCGCTCCGTCAGGGCCCGGGGCGGGAGGCCGTAGGTCCTGAGATAGGGGGTGAGGTCGATGAACACCTCATCGATGGAATAGACATGGATGTCCTCCGGGGCCACATAGCGCAGATAGATGCTATAGATCTTCCCGCTGTAGGCCATATACTTGCGCATCTGCGGGGGCGCAGTGATATAGTCCGCCTGCAGGGACCCATCCTGTGCCAGCTCATGGGCAAAACGGGAGCTGCCCTGGAGCCTGTGGCCGGGGGCCGCCATCCGCCGCAGGGTGTTCACCCGACGCATTCCCTCCTCCACCTCGAAGAGTCGGGGCCGGCCCGGGATGCCATAGGCCTTCAGGGAGGGGGACACGGCCAGACAAATGGTCTTCTCCGTCCGGCTCCGGTCCGCCACCACCAGATGGGTGTCCAGGGGATCCAGCCCCCGCTCCACGCACTCCACGGAGGCGTAGAAGGATTTCAAATCGATGGCCGCATAGCTCCGCCCCATATCCCGCGCCTCCTTTCCTATCCCATACCATACCACATTCCCGCCGCCGGGTACAGCGGAAAATTTGGGCAAGCTGTCCGAAAAGGCGGTCCTTTGCCCCGGGCCCGCCGCGGCTTTTTCGGTTGCTTTTTCTCCGGGGGATTGCTATACTCAAAAACAGAGAAGTTTTCCCCCGTTCCCACGCCGAACCACCGCACAGGAGGGCCCGCCCCATGGACAAAACAACCTGGAATCCTGAGTTTGCCGCTCGCTTCTCCCGTCGGGAGGAGGAGCTTGGCCGTCTGTATCGGCAGCTGTATCACAACGACATGGCCGCCTTCGACCGGTTCACGGCCATGCTCTACGACGCCTATATGGCCCGTCCCGAGGAGCTCAAGTGCCTGGACCGGGCCCGAGAGGCCCGCCGGGATTGGTACAAGGGCCACGGCATGGTAGGCATGCTCATGTATGTGAACGCCTTTGCCGGCACCCTCCGGGGCGTCCGGGAGAAGCTCCCCTATATTGAGGACTGCGGCGTGAACTATCTGCACCTGATGCCCCTGTTGGAGAGTCCCAAAGGCCGCAGCGACGGGGGCTATGCCGTCAGCGATTTTCGGCGGGTCCAGCCCGAGCTCGGCACCATGGAGGACCTGTCTGCCCTGGCGGCGGACTGCCACGCGCGGGGCATCAACCTGTGCCTGGACTTCGTCATGAACCACACCAGCGAGGACCACGAATGGGCCAAAAGGGCCCGGGCCGGGGAGAAGGCCTGTCAGGATCGATACTTTTTCTACGAGGGCTGGGACATCCCCAACGCCTATGAGCAGACCGTGCCGGAGGTGTTCCCCACCACCGCCCCCGGCAACTTCACCTGGTGTGAGGCGGCGAAAAAGGTGGTCATGACCACCTTCTATCCCTACCAGTGGGATTTGAACTATGCCAACCCCGCCGTATTCACCGACATGACGGACAATCTCCTCTTCCTGTGCAACCAGGGCGTGGATGTGATCCGGCTGGATGCGGTGCCCTACATCTGGAAGGCCCTGGGCACCAACTGCCGCAACCTCCCCCAGGTCCACACCCTGGTCCGGATGATGCGGATGGTCGCGGAGATCGTCTGCCCCGGAGCGCTGTTGCTGGGCGAAGTGGTCATGGAGCCCAGCAAGGTGGCCCCCTATTTCGGCACCCTGGATCGGCCCGAGTGCCACATGCTCTACAACGTGACCACCATGGCCACCCTATGGCACACCGTGGCCACGGGGGATGTGCGGCTGCTGAAGCACCAGATGGCGCAGGTGTTCAGCCTGCCCCGGGAGCATACCTTCCTGAACTATCTGCGCTGCCACGACGACATCGGCTGGGGCCTCGATTATGGCTTCCTCCGCCGGCTCGGCCAGGAGGAGATCCCCCACAAGCGGTTTTTGAACGAGTATCTCACCGGCTTCTTCCCCGGCAGCACCGCCCGGGGCGAGCTCTATAACGACGATCCCCGGCTCATGGACGCCCGGCTCTGCGGCACCACCGCCAGCCTCTGCGGCATCGAGGCGGCCCGCCAAAGCGGGGATGAGGAGGCTATGAAGCGCGCCCTGCGGCTGGACGGGATGCTCCACGCCTTCATGTTCACGTTGAGCGGGGTGCCCGTCCTCTACAGCGGCGACGAGGTGGGCCGGGAGAACGACTATGACTACCACCGAGACCCCCTGAAGCGGGAGGACAGCCGATATCTGCACCGGGGGGACATGGACTGGGCGCTGGCCGGGCAGCGGGGGGACAGGGCCACCGTGGCCGGGCAGCTCTTCTCGGCCATTCGGCGCATGGAATCCCTGCGGGGGAAGCACCCGGTCTTCGACGACAAGGCGGACACCTGGCTGCTGGACACGGGCAACGACGCCGTTTTGGGCATCGGCCGCTATTGCCGGGGGCAGAAGCTTTTGGCCGCGTTCAACTTCTCCCGGGAGAAGCAGACCGCCTGGCTGAAGGAGACGGAGGACTATCGGGATCTGGTGACCGGCCGCAAGCGGGACGCCGGGGCGGTGACCCTGCCCGCCGGGGGCTTTGCCTGGCTCCTGCATGAATACAAATAAAAACATTTTTTGTTTACTTGTCATTTCCTTTGCGATATACTGTAGGGGAAGAAAAATACATCTATAAGGAGGAGATTTCCCGTGAAGAGCTTTGAGTACACCATCACCGATCCCGTGGGCATCCATGCCCGTCCCGCCGGCATCCTGGTCAAGGAGCTGAAGAAATATGCTTCCGCCATCACCGTGACCAAGGGTGAAAAGTCCGTGAACGCGCTGAAGCTCATGGCCCTGATGGGCATGGGCATCAAGCAGGGCGACACCGTGAAGGTGACCGTGGATGGCCCGGACGAGGACGCCGCCGCCCCCGCCATCGAAGCCTTCTTCAAAGCCAACCTCTGAGAGATCATGGAAAACGGCTGCCGGCACGGACAGCCGTTTTTGCATAGAAAGGAAGAGCATATGATTTTGATCCAAGGAAAGGGCGTTTCCGCGGGCGTGGCCGTGGGGCCCCTCTGTTTCTATCAGCGTTCCAAGGCCGCCGTCGAGCGCTATGAAGTGGCTGACGCCGAGGCCGAGTGGCAGCGGTTCAAGGCCGCCCAGGAAAAGGCCATGGAGCAGCTGGGCGAGCTGGCCGAAAAGGCCCGGGCGGAGGCCGGCGACGAGGCGGCCCTGCTCTTTGAGACCCACCAGATGATGGCGGAGGATCTGGATTTTGAAGAGGCCATACAAGCCGCCATCCAGGAAGCCCGGCTCAACGCCGAGGCCGCCGTCAGCGACGCCGGGGCTCAGTTTGCCGAGATGTTCGCCGCCATGGACGACAGCTATATGCAGGCCCGGGCTGCGGATGTGAAGGATGTGGCCGGACGCATCGTGGGGATCCTCTCCAGCGCGGCCCAGGGAGGCATCGACTCCCCCGTCCCTGTGATCCTGGCGGCGGACGATCTGGCCCCCAGCGAAACGGTCCAGTTGGACAAGAGCAAGATCCTGGGCTTCGTCACCGAAGGCGGCAGCGGCTCCAGCCACACCGCCATCCTGGCCCGGACCATGGGCATCCCCGCCATCGTGGGCGTGGGGGACCGGCTCAAGGCTGAATACGCCGGCCGGGAAGCGATCGTGGACGGGGCCACCGGCGATGTAATCGTGGACCCTGACGCCGAGACCAGGGCCCGAATGCTGCAAAAGCAGGCAGAGCTCCGGGAACGGCAGGCGCTGCTCAACCAGCTCAAAGGACAGGAAAATGTGACCCGGGACGGCCAAAGGGTTCGCGTGTTCTGCAACATCGGCAACCCGGAGGATGTGCCCCTGGTCCTGGAGAACGACGGTGGCGGCATCGGCCTGTTCCGCAGCGAGTTCCTTTACCTGGGCTGCGACGACTATCCCACCGAGGACTATCAGTTTCAGGCCTATAAGAAGGCCCTCTCCGACATGGGCGGCCGCGAGGTGGTCATCCGCACGCTGGACATCGGCGCCGACAAGCAGATCGCCTATTTCGACCTGCCCCGGGAGGAGAACCCGGCCCTGGGCAACCGGGCGCTGCGCATCTGCCTAAACCGTCCGGAGATCTTCAAAACCCAGCTCAGGGCCCTCTATCGCGCCTCCGCCTTTGGGAAGCTGTGCATTATGTTCCCCATGGTCACCAGCGTGTGGGAGGTCCGGGAAGCCAAGGGGCTGTGCGAGCAGGTGAAGCGGGAGCTGACGGCAGAGGGCATCCCCTTTGCCCCGGATGTGCAGGTAGGCATCATGATCGAGACCCCCGCCGCCGCCGTCATCAGCGACAGGCTGGCGAAGGAGGTGGACTTCTTCTCCTGCGGCACCAACGACCTGACCCAATACACCCTGGCCTGTGATCGGCAGAACAACGATCTGGGCCGGTTTTTCGATCCCCATCACCCCGCCGTGCTGCGCCTTCTAAAGACGGTGACGGACAACGCCCACAAAAACGGCATCTGGGTGGGCATCTGCGGAGAGCTGGGAGCGGATCTTTCCCTCACCGAAACTTTCCTGGCCATGGGCATCGACGAGCTGTCCGTCAGCCCCCGGTCCGTGCTGCCCCTCCGCCAGAAGGTGCGGGAGACGGATGTGAACCGGGTGCGGGAGAAGCTGTTGAAGGATCTTTTGAGCGACGAAGGGGAAGGTTGACGGGATGAACACATTGGACAGGATGGGCTCCTATGTTTTGGAGCGGCTCAAGGCGAGCTATGAGGTGAAGGAGCTGGCTGTTGGACCGGAGGCCGAACTCTCCAAAAAGGGGATGCATTTTTCCACCAGAAGTTTTGAAATCGCCGATCTGGGCCACCTGTGCATCATGACCATGAACGCCATGATGGGCCTTATGCAGATGGAGACCGTAGTGCTGTCCGTCACGGCCAAAGACGCGCCCTTGGTGAATTTCGACTGGATCCGCGCCATGGGCAAGGAAACGTTTATGGCGGAGTTCTACGACTGCCAGCTCTCCCCCCTGCCCCAGGAGCTCCAGGCCGCCTATGATGCGCTCAAGGCCAGGGATGCCGATCTGCCGGCCTATGAAAGCGGCCCCCACTGGTATGACGATATCCGCTACCCCTTCACCTACGCCAAAACCGCCAAGGGAGCCGGTGACCGTTTCGAGGCAGCGGGCAAGGCCTATTTCGAGGAATATCTGCGGCAGCTTGCCCTGCTGCCCGCCTGCGACCGGGCGGCCAAGGCAGAAAAGGTCCGCGCCTTCGCCGACACCCTCTTCACCACCGGCGGCCCGGCGGTGGACCAGGTCAAATCCCTCTTCGGCGACGACATCGCCCGTCGCCTGGTCTGCACCCACATGTACGGGGGCTGATGGGCGGAAACGGGAAAGCGCAATGACCGGGACGAAACGTTTTGAATATGACGCGGTGATCCACGAGCTGCCGGACAACGGCGGGGCGTATGTGGCCTTCCCCTGGGATATACGACAGGAGTTTGGTAGAGGCCGTTTGAAGGTTCGCGCCGCCTTCGACGGCATCCCCTATGAGGGCAGCATCGTCAACATGGGAGTGAAGCATCCGGACGGCTCGGTGTGCTATATCATCGGCGTGCTCAAGGCGATCCGGCAGCAGCTGAACAAGGGGGACGGGGACACCCTTCATGTGGTGATCCGGGTGCCGGAGGGATAGGCATGGACCGGGACACCCTGCTGTTCTTTTCCGGCCATGAGGGAGCTCTGACCACCTATGAGGCACTGGAGGCGGTTTTGTTCAGCGCCTTCCCCGCCGTGAGCAAGCGGGTGCAAAAGACCCAAATCACCTTCTCCCATCGGCGCGTGTTCGCCTGCGTTTCCTTCGCCCGGGTGAAGCGAAGGGCGGAGCTGCCAGCGGGGTTCCTGACCCTCACGCTGGGGCTTCCCGGGCTGCTGGATTCCCCCCGGGTGGCGGTAAAAACGGAGCCCTTCCCGGGGCGGTGGACCCACCATATGGTCCTTGGCGGGCCGGCGGAGCTGGACGAGGAGCTGCTCAGCTGGATAAAGGCAGCCTATGCCTTTGCGGATTCCAAATGAAAGGACGGCGGATCGCGTTCATGCGGTCCACCGTCCTTGGGTTTTGTTTCATTTCCGTTGGGTCAGCTTGGCGCGCCTTCCGTCGGGCGTCTGCACATAGGTGTTGTCCAGCTGGGCCTTCAGGCTCTCCCGAAAGGCGGCCACATACTCCTTGCGCAGGGCGTCCCGCTCCCGGAGCTCCGCCTCCGTCAGGGGCACGCCGCTCTTATACTTCTTTGCCAGCTCATTGAGCCGCAAAATGCGTTCATCGGTCATGTTGATCTCTTTCTTTGGGATTATATTGTTCTTTTCCTGAAAGAAAAGAACCAAAAGAACTTTGAGGGAGAAGCAAGGCACCACAGCCATGCCGGTTGTCCCCTTACGTTTCTCTTTTTCCGCCGCTTTTTCCCTTTACTTAAGAGAAAAAGCGGCCAACAAAATCGCCCGATCTATCCTCAGTTTCCCATGGCGGTCTTGAACTCTTCCCAGGCGCTGTTGTAGAGCTCGATGGAGGTGCCAAGATCGTGATACACGTTGCAGCGGGCCAGGGTCTCGTCCGTGGGGTTGAAGGTTTCGTTCTTCACCAGCTCCTCATCGATCCGATCCAAAGCGCCCTGGTTGGGGGTGGAGTAGTAGATGAACTCCGTGTTCCGGGCGGCCAGATTGGCGTCGTTCAAAAAGTTGATGAAGGCCAGGGCGGCGTCCACATTCTTGGCGGTCTTGGGGATGACCACGTTATCGAACCAAACGTTGCTGCCCTCCTTGGGGATCACATAGGCCAGATCCTCGTTCTCCTCCATGCAAAGGATGGCGTCGCCGGCATAGGTCACGGCCAGGGCCGCCTTGTTGTTGATCATGGACGCCCGGATGTTGTCGGTGCCCAAGCCCTTGAGCAAGGGGATCTGCTGGATCAGCGCTTCCTTGGCGGCGGTCACCTCATCGGGATTGGTGCTGTTCATGTCGTAACCCAGCCGCAGCAGGGACACGGCCATGGCGTCGCGAACGGAGTCATACTGCCAGATCTTCTCGGCATACTTCTCGTTCCAGAGGATGTCCCAGCTGTCCACCGCCTCGTCCACCATCTTGGTGTTGTAGAGGATGCCCACGGTGCCCCACATATAGGGCAGGGAATATTTGTTGCCGGGATCAAAGGTGTTGGTCACCTCGAACATGCGCTGGGCGATGTTCTTGCTGTTGGGGATTTTGGTTATATCCAAGGGGAGCAGCAGATCGTCCTTGATCAGCTTCTCGATGATATAGTCGGAGGGGAAGCACATGTCATAGGGGTTGTCGGCGCCCCGAAGCTTGATGAGCATCTCCTCGTTGCTGGTCATCTCGGTGTAGTTCACCTTGACACCGGTCTCCTTTTCAAAGAGGCTGATGAGCTCGGGGTCGATATACTCGCCCCAGTTCAGCACGTTCAGCTCCCCGCCGATGGTGTCATACTGATCCCCGTCGGCAAAGCTGTAATCCGCCTCTTCCTCCTCCGCCTCTTTCTTGGCGCAGGCCACCGAAGAGAGCACCAGCAGGGCACACAGCAGCAGAGCAATCCATTTCTTCATGTTCATTTTCCTCCCTTATCCTTCAGTTTCACCTTTTTGTTTTGAATCTCATACTCCCGCTCCTTGGCGATGCGCCGCAGGTTCACGATGAGCAGCAGCGTCACCAGGGGGATGAAGATCACCGTGGCCAGGGCCGGATTCACGCCCTTGGCGCCCCGGGCCGCAGAATAGATATAGACGGAGAGCACGCTCTTCAGGTCGCTGACGAAGTAGCTCACCACGAAGTCGTCCAGGCTCATGGTCAGCGCCATGACGAAGCCGGAGGTGATGCCCGGCAGGATGTCCGGGATCACGGCCTTGAAGAGGGCCTGCATAGGCGAGCACCCCAGATCCATGGCCGCCTCATAGAGAAGATCCGAGCTCTGCCGGAGCCGGGGCATGACGGAGAAGATCACATAGGGGATGCTGAAGGAGATGTGGGCGATCAACAGCTTTGCCATGTCCCCCACCTGCTTCATGCCCAGGTTCACCAGCAGGGAATTCACAAAGGCAAAGAGCATCATAAACGTGATGCCCGTTACCAGATCCGGGTTCACCATGGGCAGCTGGGAGGCGTTGAGCACCAGATTCCTGGTCCGCTTCTTCATGCTGTAGATGCCGATGGCCGCCGCAGTGCCGATGAGGGTGGCAAGGACGCTGGTGATGCCCGCCACCTCCAGTGTGAGGAGCAACGCCTGACCCGCCTCACCGGAAAAGAGGGTGGAATAGTTGTGGAGGGTGAACCCCTTCCAGGCGCCCAGATTGGCATAGCTGATCCGCCGCCCCGTGGAAAAATCGTTGAAGGAGAACACGATCAAATACAGGATGGGGATATAGAGGAAGAGGATCATCAACGCCAAATATACATATTTCAGGGAGCGAGCTGCTTTTTTCACCACATCTGCCCTCCTTGCTTCTGATCCTTGTCAAAATGGTTCATGATGAGGGTGGACACCACCACGCAGATGAGCAGGATGATGCTCAGCGTGGAGCCTACGGCATAGTCCCCCTGACCGGACAGGGTCTTGAAGGCCAGCTCGATCTCGTTGCCGTAGAGATAGTATTTTCCGTTGCCGATGAGGGCGGGCACGGTGAAGGCCGTGATGGCGGGGATGAATACCATGGTGATGCCGGACACGATGCCGGGCACCGACAGGGGCAGCACCACCCGCAGAAAGGTGAGCACGCTGTTGGCCCCCAGATCCCGGGCGGCCTCCAGCAGGGATTTGTCCAGCTTCTCCAGGGTGTTATAGAGGGGCATGATCATGAAGGGCAGGAAGTTGTAGACCAGCACCATGAGCACCGCCGCCTCCGTGCCGGTGAGGGTGCTGTCCTTCATGCCCAGCAGGTTCGGCAAAAAGTATTCCAGGATGGCCTGCCAGGCATAGGTCCGAAGGACGAAGTTCATCCACATGGGCACGAAGAAGAGGACCGACAAAAACCCGGCCACGGTCTTGTTCATGTTGGAAAGGATATAGGCGATGGGATAGCCCAGGAGCAGACAAATCACCGTGGTCTTGAAGGCCATGACCACGCTGGTCCAGAGGATGTGCCACTTGCCCGCATCGGAAAGGGTGCCCCAGGCCTTGGCGATGGTCCACTCGCCCCCCACGTTCACCGAATAATAGAGGATGAACAGCATGGGCGCCACGATGAACAGCACCATCCACACGATATAGGGATAGGCAAAGTACTTGCGCTTCATGGGCCCTCACTCCTTTTTGTCCGTCAGGATGAGATCCTGGGCGTCCACCAGGATGCCCACCTCCTCGCCGTCCTCCATGAACTCGTCCGAATGGGCGATCCAGTCGTTCTCCTCGCAGGAGACCGTGATCTGATAGTGGGTGCCCAGGAACATGCAGCCCCTGATGGTGCCGGTGAGCTTGGCGTCCTGGGGGTTCACGATCTTCACCTTTTCGGGGGCGATCTCCACCAGGGCGATCTCCTTGTTTTCATAGCCCTCCAGATCGTTGGCGGGGAAGCCCTCGTTGTCGATATAGATCATGCCCTCACTGGGCCAGACCTCGGCGTCGAAGAGGTTCTTCTCCCGGGTCTTCTTCATGACATGGATGGCATCCGGGGGGATGGAGATGCCCACGGTGTCGCCCACGGCGGCATAGTCCGTGGTATGGACCACCCATTCATAGCCGCCGCAGTCCACATCGATCTCATAGTGAACGCCCATGAACACCACGGACACCACCTTGCCCACCACCCGAGCTTTCTCCGGATCCACGATGTCGATATCCTCGGGGCGGATGACCACATCCACCTCCACGTTTTTGCCGAAGCCCGCGTCCACGCATTTGAAGATCAGGCCCTTGAAGCGGACCTTGTAGTCCTCCAGCATGACAGCGGGGACGATGTTGCTTTCACCGATGAAGTCCGCCACGAAGGGGTTGTTGGGCTCGTTGTAGATGTCTGTAGGCTTGCCGATCTGCTGGATGACGCCGTCCTTCATGACCACGATGGTGTCGGACATGGTCAGAGCCTCCTCCTGATCGTGGGTCACATAGATGAAGGTGATGCCCAGCTGCTGCTGCATGCGCTTGAGCTCCACCTGCATCTCCTTGCGTAGCTTGAGGTCCAGGGCGCCCAGAGGCTCGTCCAGGAGCAGGACCTTGGGCTGGTTCACCAACGCCCGGGCGATGGCCACCCGCTGCTGCTGGCCGCCGGAAAGCTGGTCGATCCAGCGCTTGCCGTAGCCCTCCAGGTTCACCAGCTTCAACATGGCTTCCACCTTTTGCTCAATCTGGTCCTTGGGGATCTTCTTGATGCGCAGGCCGAAAGCGATGTTGTCAAAAACGTTCAGATGAGGAAACAGGGCATATTTCTGAAAGACCGTGTTGATCTCCCGCTTATACGGGGGCACCTTGGCGATGTCCGTCCCGTTCATCAAGATCTGGCCCGTGGTGGGCATGATGAAGCCCGCGATAAGCCGGAGCATGGTGGTTTTGCCGCAGCCCGAGGGCCCGAGCAGCGTCAAAAACTCGCCGTCGTTGATATACAGGTTCACATGGTCCAGCGCCAGATCCCCGTCGTATTCCTTGGAAACATCCCTAAGCTCGATCAACCTTTTGCCCATGATCCGTTCCTCCCCTTTTTTCTCAGAAGGAAGGGGGGGTGCTCACCCAGAGCACCTCCGCCAACCTTTTGCCGCTGTTGGTCAGATAGTGTACCCCGTTGGGGCGAAAATAAAAGGCGTCCCCCCGCCGGATTCTATACCTTTGCTCCCCGCAGACCAGGCTGATGCTGCCGGAGAGCACATAGCCGAATTCCTCCCCCTCGTGGGGGTCCTGCTGCTCGGTGGAAGCGCCGGGAGCCAGGGTCACCAAAATTGGCTCCATGGCGTTCTTCTGCGCGTTAGTCACCAGCCAGCGGATGCTCACCCCCGCCTCCTCGTCGGCCTTGATAAACATGTCCTCGGCGGAATAGACCGCCACCAGGTCCTCCTCCCGATCGCTGAAAAACTCGCTCACGTTGGTCCCCAGCGCCTCCAGGATGTCCATCAGCGTGGCGATGGAGGGCGAGGTGATGTCCCGCTCCAGCTGGGAGATGAACCCCTTGGTGAGCTCCGTGCGGGCCGCCAGCTCCTCCTGGGTAAGCCCCAGGCGGACCCGCAGCCGTTTGATTTTGCTCCCGATCTCCATGCGTTAGCCTTTCTAAACTTTAAGTTTACAATCACTAAACGAAGCAATACTGTTTATACCAGATGCGCCCCTGTTTGTCAATGGTTAGACGCAATAAAAATCCTTCTGATTCGACAGAATATTCTTAAGAATCCCGGCTTTCATTTGACAGGAGAGGTCTTTGCCTGTATACTGAATTATATTTCAAAAGTTTGAATGATCAGCAAAGGAGGGATTTCATGGACCTTTTCGCAAAATGCTATGCCCCGTCCCCGGCGGACGAATACCGAGAAAAGGGCATCTACCCCTACTTTCACGCCCTGGAAAGCCGGCAGGGGCCCGAGGTCGTCATGGAGGGCAAGCGCCGGATCATGCTGGGCTCCAACAATTATCTTGGCCTGACCAGCTGCCCCCAGGTGGTGGAGGCGGGCATCCGGGCCCTGGAGGATTTCGGCACAGGCTGCTCCGGCTCCCGGTTTTTGAACGGCACGCTGACCATGCACCTGGAGCTGGAGAACGAGCTGGCTAAATTCCTGCGCAAGGAGGCGGCCATGACCTTCTCCACCGGCTTTCAAAGCAACCTGGGCATCATCAGCGCCCTTGTGGGCCGCAGCGACTATATGATTTTGGATCGCGAGAACCACGCCAGCATCTATGACGGCTCCCGCCTGAGCTTCGGCAAAATGCTCCGCTATCGCCACAACGACATGGAGGATCTGGAGCGGTGCCTCCGGCAGGTCCCCGAGACCGCCGGAGCCCTCATCATCACCGACGGTGTCTTCTCCATGGGCGGCGACATCGCGGACCTGCCCAACATCGTGCAGCTGGCGAAGCGATACGGCGCCCGAGTCATGGTGGACGACGCCCACGGCCTGGGCACCATCGGCGAGGGGGGCCGGGGCACCGCCAGCCACTTCGGCCTGGAGCAGGAGGTGGACATCTATATGGGCACCTTCTCCAAATCCCTGGCCAGCCTGGGGGGCTATATGGTCGCCGAGGCGCGGGTGGTGGACTATGTGCGCCACGCCTCCCGTCCCTTCATTTTCTCCGCCTCCATCCCGCCTGCCAGTTGCGCCACAGCCCTGGCGGCCTTGCGGCATCTGGAGGCGCACCCGGAGCTGCCCCAGCGGCTCTCTGGCCTTAGCGACCACTTCCGCAGGGCTCTGAAATCCCGGGGCCTGGCCATCCGGGAGAGCCGGACACCCATCGTACCCATCTTCACCTATGACATGGAGCGAACCCTGACCGTAGCTAAAGATCTCTATGAAAACGGAGTCTATGTGAACACGGTCCTGCCCCCCGCCGCTCCCAGCGACGGGTGCATGCTCAGGACCAGCCTGATGGCCACCCACACCGAGGCCCTTTTGGACGAGGCAGCGGATGTGCTGCAGCGGGTTTTGGGGGCGGATCATGCATAAGATCGTCATCGTCACCGGCGGCACCAGCGGCATCGGCCAGGCCGCGGCGGCGGCCCTGCGGGCCCGGGGCTGCACCGTCTATGCCCTGAGCCGCCACGGGGACATCCCCTGCGATGTGGCCCAGGAGGAGAGCGCCCGGGCCGCCGTGGCGCAGGTCCTGGAAAAGGAAGGGCGGATAGATGTTCTGGTGAACTGCGCCGGCTTCGGCATCTCCGGGGCCGCGGAGCTGACGCCCCTGGATATGGCGAAGCGACAGCTGGATGTGAACCTTTTCGGCACGGCCAACATGGTGAACGCGGTGATCCCCGCCATGCGCCGGCAGGGAGACGGGCGGATCGTGAACACCGGCTCCGTGGCCGGGTTCGTGCCCATCCCCTTCCAAACCTGGTACTCCGCCAGCAAGGCCGCCGTCCAATCCTACACCATGGCCATGGCAAACGAGCTGCGCCCCTTTGGCATCACCCTCACCGCCGTGCTCCCCGGGGACACAAAAACCGGCTTCACCGCTGCCCGAAACAAGATCGACGACCGGTCAAACCTCTATCAGGGCCGGATCGAGCGCTCGATCCAGCGCATGGAGCACGACGAGCAGACCGGCGTCCCCGCCCAGAAGGTGGGAGACCTTATCGCCAAGGTGGCCCTGAAAAAGCGGGTGAAGCCTTTCTATATCCCGGGTCTATCCTATCAGTTGGTGGCCCTGCTCATCCGCCTGCTGCCCAGCGATGCGGCCAACCGGCTGATTGGAATAGTATACGGAAAATGACTCTATGTTCCTTTTTCTCTCCCTGAGAAGAGAAAAAGAAACATAAGAAAGAGAAGCAAAGAAGGGTAAGACGGCTCGTCTGAAAACCTCTTACCCTTCTTGATTTCTCTTTTGCGCCGCTTTTTCTCCTTTTCCAAAGAGAAAAAGCGGCAAAAAGCCTCTATCCCCCTATATCGCCTTTATAGCCGCGGCCAGGGCCTCCACGGGCTTTCCCTGCGGCTGACACCCTCGTTGTCGGAGGTCCGACCGTCCGTCCCGTTGAACTCTGCCGCTCCGGCGTCGCCGCCGCCCTCCCGCGGCCAAGCCAACCATCAGCATGCAAACCGGCTCCCTTTGGATCGATTTGCTTCTGCGCAGGAGCGCCCGCGATACAGCGCCCTCAGGGCTGCTTGCCGATATAGGCGAGGATGCCGCCGTCCACATAGAGGATGTGGCCGTTGACGAAATCGGAGGCCTCGGAGGCCAGGAACAGGGCCGGCCCCATCAGGTCCTCGGGGGTGCCCCAGCGGGCCGCCGGAGTCTTCGCCACAATGAACTGGTCGAAGGGATGGCGGCTGCCGTCGGGTTGGCGCTCCCGGAGGGGGGCCGTTTGGGGCGTGGCGATATAGCCGGGGCCGATGCCGTTGCACTGGATGTTGTACTCGCCGTACTCGGAGCAGATGTTCCGGGTGAGCATCTTTAGACCGCCCTTGGCCGCCGCATAGGCGGACACGGTCTCTCTGCCCAGCTCGCTCATCATGGAGCAGATGTTGATGATTTTGCCATGGCCCTTTCGGATCATGCCGGGGATGACCGCCTTGGCGCAGATGAAGGGGGCGTTCAGATCCACATCCACCACCTTGCGGAAGTCCTCGGCAGACATGTCCAGCATGGGGATGCGTTTGATGATGCCGGCGTTGTTCACCAGGATATCGATGGTGCCTACCTCGGCCTCGATCTGCTTCACCAGGGCCTGGACCGCGCTTTCGTCGGTCACATCGCACAGGTATCCGTGGGCGTCGATGCCCTTTTCCCGATAGGCCGCCAGGCCGCTTTCCAGATGTGCCGGGGTGAGATCGTTGAACACGATCCTGGCGCCCGCCGCCGCAAAGGCCGTGGCGATGGCAAAGCCGATGCCGTAGCTGGCGCCGGTGATCCAGGCCACCTTGCCCTCAAGAGAAAACTTGTTCATGTCAAAGCTCATATCTATTCCTCCCGAATCGATTTATCGCTGCACACGCCCGGTGCCATCGCCGCCCATCAGCTTTTCCACATCGGAGATGGACACCCGGTTGAAGTCGCCGATGATGCTGTGTTTGAGACAGCTGGCCGCCACGGCGAACTCCAGCGCCTTCTGCCGATCGTCATAGGCAGTGAGACCATAGAGCAGGCCGCCGGCGAAGCTGTCGCCGCCGCCCACCCGGTCCACGATGTCGTTGATCTCATAGCGCCGCGACTCATAGAAGGTTTTCCCGTCGTTGAGGCAGGCAGCCCAGCCGTTGCTGTCGGCACTCCTGGATTCCCGCAGGGTGATGGCGATCATGCGCATGTTGGGATAGGCCGCCAGGACCTTGTCGCCCAGGGCTCGATACTTGGCCCGGTCCAGGGATCCGGATTCCACCACCACATCCGTGGTGATGCCCAGGGACTTTTGCACATCCTCCTCATTGGCGATGGCAATGTCCACAAAGTTGGCCAGCTCGCCCATGACCTCAGAAGCCTTTTTGCCGTATTTCCACAGGTTTTTGCGGAAATTCAGGTCGCAGGACACGGTGATGCCCCGCTTCCTGGCCTCCCGGACGGATTCCAGGGAGAGCTTCATGGCGCTCTCGGAGATGGCCGGGGTGATGCCGGTGATGTGGAACCAGTCCACCTCCGCAAAGGCAACATCCCAGTCGATGTCCCCGGGCTGCGCCAGGGCGATGGCGGAATACTCCCGGTCATAGACCACCTTGGAGGGGAGCTGGTTGGCGCCGCCCTCCAGATAGTAGATGCCCAGGCGCCCCTTGTCGGTGCGAACGATCCGCTTCGTGTCCACGCCGAACTTACGCAGCTCCTTCACGCATTCGTCCGCGATGGCGTTTTTGGGCAGAAGGGTCAAAAAGGCCACATCCTGACCATAGTTGGCCAGGGAAACGGCCACGTTGGCCTCGCCGCCGCCGAAGGTGGCCTCCAGCAGGGGGCTCTGGAAGAAGCGCTCCTGGCCCGGGGCCTTGAGCCGCAGCATGATCTCACCGAAGGTCAAAAATTTCATGGATGATCCCTCCCTTATGCACGGGTGGATTCGATGACCTGCCGAGCCTCCCGGCACAGGGTCTCGATCCTGTCGAAGCTGTGGGCGGCGATATCGCCCTTGGGGCAGACCCAACTGCCGCCCACGGCATGGACCATGGGAGCGGCGGCAAAGTCACTGAGGTTCGCCGGCCCAACGCCGCCGGTGGGGATGAACTTCACCCCGCCGAAGGGGCCGCTGAGGGACTTGAGAGCACTGAGGCCCCCATACACGTTGGCGGGGAAGAACTTGAGCACCTTCAGCCCATGCTTGAGAGCCATCATGATCTCCGTGGGGGTCACGCAGCCGGGGGTCACGGGCACGTTGTTTTCGCAGCACCAGCTGACCGCCTCTTCGTCGTATCCCGGGGAGACGATGAACTTCGCCCCGCAGGCCACGGCCTGCTTGCACTGGTCCAGCGTCACCACCGTGCCGGCGCCCACCAGCATTTCGGGGACATGCTGAGCCACCCGGCGGATGGCTTCCGGAGCCGCCACCGTGCGGAAGGTGATCTCCATCACATCCACACCGCCGCGAAGCATGGCCTGGGCCGTCTCCACCGCATCCTCCGCGTTTTCCAGCACCACCACAGGCACGATGCCGCAGCGCTTCATCCTTTCGAGAGCTTCCATAGTCTGTCTCCTTTAGCGAAGGTCCGTGGGCTTCAGGTTGTCCATGTCGTCAAAGGCCTGGTTTTCGCCGCCCATGGCCCAGATGAAAGTATAGTTGGAGGTGCCGCAGCCCGCATGGATGGACCAGGAGGGAGAGATCACGGCCTCATAATTCTGCATGACGATGGACCGGGTCTCCCGGGGCGTGCCCATGAAGTGCATAACCACATTGTCCTCGGGGAGGTTGAAATAGGTGTAGACCTCCATGCGGCGCTCGTGGGTGTGGCAGGGCATGGTGTTCCAGACGCTGCCCACATCCAGCTGGGTCAGGCCCATGGACAGCTGGCAGGTGGGCAGCACATCCGGATGGATGAACTGGTTGATGACCCGCTTGTTGGCCCCCTCCGCGCTGCCGCAAGGCCGCTTGTTGGCATCGGCAAAGGACAGGAAGGTGGTTTTATAGGCGGTGTGGGCGGGGGCGGACACCAGGTAGAACCTGGCGGGGTCCGCCGGATCGGCGCTTTCAAAGGTGACGGTCTTCGTCCCCTTGGTGATGTAGAGGCAGTCCTCGAAGCCCAACGTGAAGGATTGGCCGTCGGCCACGATCCGGCCCTGGCCACCCAGGTTGAACACGCCCGCTTCCCGACGCTCCAGGAAATACTCCGTGCCGAAGTTGGCCCACACATCGATGCCCTTGTCGATGGGCACGACCTCGTCCACGGGCATGATGCCCAGCACCACCATCCGGTCCACATGGGAATAGGTGGCCTTCACCGTGTCTTTCACATACAGATCGGTGATCAAAAACTCGTTGCGAAGCTCCTCAGTGGTGTACCGGCGCACATCCCGGGGGTTGGAAGAATAGCGAATATCCATGTTTCTTTCTCCTTGTTTGTTAAACTCGCCGCTCCGTTTCTCCGTCGAAAAGATAGATATTCTCAAAGGGGATGGAAAAGACGATCTGGCTGTCGATATCGGGGGTGTCGTGGGGATCCACCTTCAAAATGGCCTTCTTGTCGGCAATGTCCACATAGACATTGGTGTTGTCGCCCAGCATCTCCGTCAGCTCCACGAAGGCGGGGACCCGATAGGCCTTTTCCTGCTCGCCCAGAGCGATGCTCTCGGGACGGAAGCCAAAGACCAGCTCTCTGCCCTCATATCGGGCCACATCCGCGCCCAGCTTCTGGGAGAGATCGAAGCTGATCTGGCCAAAGGTCAGGGCCCCGTTTTTCACCGTGCCGCGCAGGAAGTTCATGGGCGGCTCGCCGATGAAGCCCGCCACGAACACGTTCACCGGATCGAAATACAGCTCCCGAGGGGTGCCGATCTGCTGGATGTAGCCGTCCTTCATGACCACGATCCTGTCCGCCATGGTCATAGCCTCGGTCTGGTCATGGGTCACATAGATGGTGGTGGCGCCGGTCTCCCGGTGGATCTGGGTGATCTCGGAGCGCATGGTCACCCGCTGCTTGGCATCCAGGTTGGATAGGGGCTCGTCCATCAAAAAGATCTCCACCTTGCGGATGATGGCCCGGCCCACCGCCACGCGCTGGCGCTGGCCGCCGGAAAGCGCCCGGGGCATTCGGTCGAGATAGTCCGTCAGGCCCAGGATCTTGGCGGCCCGCTTCACCTTTTCGTCGATCACATCCTCATCCACGCCCTGCAAGGTCAAGCCGAAGGCCAAGTTGTCATACACGGTCATCTGAGGATAGAGTGCATAGCTTTGGAACACCATGGCCACGCCCCGCTCCCGGGGCCCCAGCTCGTTGGCCCGCTTGCCGTTGATGAGGAAATCTCCCTTGGAGATGTTCTCCAGGCCAGCGATCATGCGCAGCGTGGTGGACTTGCCGCAGCCGGAAGGACCCACGAACACGATGAACTCCCCCCGCTGGATCTCCAGATTGAAGTCATGGACGGCGTGGAAGCCGTTGGGATAGATCTTGTTGATGCCTTTGAGCGTTAAATGTGCCATGATGCTTTCCCCTTTTCACCTGTACTTTTCAGAATCTTTCAAACGCTGGTCCATCAGCTTCAGTATAGAAAAAACCGATGGAAAACGGAATCGCAAAAACAGTGTTGTAAATAGACGAAACGGACTATGCCCCCCGCGTCCAGGGGCCCAGGTCATACCAGGGGGATAGATATTCCCCGGTGGCTTCCACCATCTCCCGAAACAGCCGCCGTCCATCCCCGGGCGCAAGCCGGCTGCATAGGGGCTGAGCCAGGAAGACCCGGAAGGCGGCCTCCAGATCCCTGGCGCGGATGGCGGCATGGAGGGCTTCTATGTTCTCCGCATTCGCCCTCACCAATCCGGCCGCTCCCCCAGGCAGGGGCTTGGCCTTCAGGGGCGTCACCGCATCCGCGTCGAAGGTGCAGAAGGTCTCCACGACGGACCCCAGCGGCGCCTCCTCCATCTGGCCTACGTTCACCACGTTGGCGTTGGACACCACCCGTCCCAGGCCCAGCAGGGCTTTCATAAAGGTGATGAGCTCCTCGTCGCTCCTCTGCAGCGTCAGGGGCTTCTTCCCCCGGGAAAGGGCCTCCGCCTCCTCGATCTTCCGGCGCTGATCCGCCCGGCGATAGTCCACGGAGGTCAGATGATACAGCCATCGGTCGGGGGCGCCCCGATCCGCCATGTACCACCGGCCGTCCATGAACTCCACCAGATGCCGGTCCCCCGCCGCACCCAGGGCGCCGAAGCGACGGAACAAATCCATCTTCACCTTGTTTCCATAGAGAAAGGGGTTGTCGCCCCGAAAGGCCTGGGGATCATCCCCCTGCTCGCAATAGCCCGTTTCGTAGAAGCGATCCAGGAAGCCGGGCAGCAGCGCCATCACATCCACCTCGCCCCAGCGGGCCTGGGTGATCCAGGTGAAGTGATTGATCCCGGAGGCCTCCACAGCGAGCTCATGTCGATCCGGCCGGGGCACGCCCAGCTCCTCCTTCACCACGCAGCAGAGGAAATCCTCGGCATGAAACACCTCATGGCAGCAGCCGAAGGCCCGGATAGCCGGAAAGGTATCGAAAAGGGTCTTGCACAAAACGGTCATGGGATTGGTGAGATTGATGACCCAGGCCCGGGGACAGCAGTCCCGGATGGCCCGGGCGAAGCCCTCGAAGATGGGCACGGTCCGCAGAGCCCGAAGCACCCCGCCGGGACCCACCGTGTCGCCCACGGATTGAAGGATGCCATATTTCTCCGGCAGATGCACATCCGCCGCCATCTCATCCAAGGTGCCGGGCAGGATGGAGATGGCCACAAAATCAGCCCCCGTCAGGGCCTCCTCCAGAGTGTTGGCAACGGTATAGCGCCAAGTGGCCCGGGCACCGGGGTGGGCGTTGATCCGCTGGCCGATCCTTTGGTTCCGCTCGGCTGCGGCGCGATCGATATCATAGAGGGCGATCTCCCCGGTCAGTCCCTCCGTGAGCGCCAGGTCGTTCATGAACACCCGGGCCCAGGCCTTGGACCCGCCGCCGATATAGGCCAGCTTGATATTGCGCATCCCTTTCTCCCCCATGTATAGACATATCGTACTTCTATATAGACAAAACGGATTATGTTTGGTATACTGACAATATAGGATGAAGGAGAGCGCCATGAACGACATCGTATACGCCGGCAAACATTCCGTGACCTATCGGGTCCCCAGGCACGAGCACGACACCTGGGAGATCATCTACTGCACGGGCCAGGAAGGTGAGCTTCACTTTGATGACTTCACCCTGCCCTATGCCGTGGGCACCATTGCCATCATCCCACCCTTTACGCCTCACTCCAACGTGAGTCAGAAGGGCTTCACCAACATCCACATCAACCTGGACAATGCCACGCTGAACTTTCATCAGCCGCTGGTGATCCAGGACGACGGGAATCGATCCATCCTCAGCGTCTTTTCCGGGGTCTTCTTCCAGATTTATGAGACCGCGGATCAGCGGGAGACCCTCCTGGCTGCCTATGGAAACCTGCTGGCTGCCTATCTGCAGGCCTATCAGAAGAGCTCCTCCCTGAGCCGCATCGCCCAGGAGATCGAAAGCCACATCGTCCGCCACTATGCCGATCCCGCCTATTCCCTGGACAGGTATCTGCATTCCCTGCCCTACAACTACGACTATCTGCGCAAGCTCTTTCAGAAGGAGATGGGCACGACCCCCCTCCACTATCTGAACGACAAACGCCTGCAGACGGCAGCCAGCATGCTTTGCTCGGCCTACAACGACGGGAACGTGACCGAGGTGGCCCGGCAGTGCGGCTTTCGGGAGCCGCTGTACTTTTCCCGCATGTTCAAAAAGAAATATGGCATGTCCCCCAGCCACTATTATGCCGCCAAGCGGGAGGCGATGCCCAAGGCGGTGCCGGGACCGGACCCGGACCGCATGAAGATCATGCTGGAAGAGACCGAATGACCTCCGTATAGCACATGACGAACGGCGCCACACCCTTGGCGTCGTTTTTTACCACGGGCTCGGAGATATAATAGGCATAGGACCCATCCCGCCTGAGGTCTGTGGCCGGGCCAAGGCCCGCCACCAGGCAGATGCCGCCCAGCTCCACATCCGCCCCATCCGTTTTGAGATATCGGGTGATGATGCCGTCGAAGGTCCGCCGCCCCAGGGCCGCATAGTCTTCCGGCAGGATCCCCAGCCGGGCGCCCTTGAGCATGGCATAGGCGATCATGCAGCTGCCGCTGGTTTCCAGATAGTTGCCTTCCCGGCCTCCCTGATCCACCACCTGATAGTACATGGCGGTTTCCCCGTCGGCATAGGGGGCGATGCCCTCCATGAGCTCCCTGAAGATGGGCCGCAGCCGATCCAGGGCATCGGGATCGTCCACGATCTCCAGCAGATCCGCCAGAGCCGTGGCAAACCAACCGATGGCCCTGAGCCAAAAGTTTTTCGAGCAGCCGGTGACCGGATCCGCCCAAAAGACGGACCTGGTGGCGTCATAGCCGTGATAGTAGAGGCCCTTTTGGGAATCGAACATGCGGCGGCGCACCGTCTCGATCTGCTCCACGATGTCGGAATAGTCCCCCTCCCCCAGCTCCCGGGCATAGAGGGCCCGGAAGGGCTGGGCCATATAGACGCCGTCCAGCCAGACCTGGTTGGGGTAGATCAGCTTGTGCCAGAAGTTCCCCTCCTCCGTCCGGGGCTGATTCTGCAGCTGCTGATGGAGCTTCTCCGCAGCCAGACGGAATTTTTCCCGCTTTGTTCGATGCCACAGGGGAAACAGGACTCGGCCCTCGTTGATGTCGTCCAGGTTGTATTTTTCGGGGGCATAGGTGCGGACGGTCCCGTCCGGCCCGATGAAGGCGTCCACGAACCGCTCCACGAACGAAGCATATGCGCCGTCGCCCGTGATGTCGCTGAGGGTCAGCAGGGCGTTCAGCATGCAGCCGTCGATATAGTTCCAGTGGGCAGGCTTCCCCTGCCGGACCCGCTCCATGTTCCAGGCGGTCCGTTCCGGGGAGGATTCCCGCACCAGGCGGCGGATGTAGGCATCGATCTGCTCGTACATGTTGTCCTCCTTCAGCGGTCCTTCACCAGCTTGCCGCAGTTTTGGGCGACGATCTCGTCCCCCTCCGCTCCGATGATGCGCACATTCTGCAGCCGGATCTCCTTCACGTTCTCAAAAAACAGACCCAGTCGGCACCGTTCCCGGGCAAAGTTCTGCATGGCGGGCACGCTGGGTCGAGCCGCCGGATCAAAGGTCACGCTCACGTTTTCAAAGGAAACGGAATCGATGGGCCTCTCCGGCAAGCCATCGATATAGCAGGCCGCCGCCTGGGCCCCGGTGCAGACCATGTCCTTGAAACGGAAGCTCCCCAAATGGGGCGTGCGCTCGTCTACGGGCAGCTTTTCTCGGGACCAGACATATTCGCTCTCCCGGTCCGGGTCGCAGCAGTTGTACCACATGTTGATGACAACGGGCGTCAGGACCCCGTCCATGCGGATGTTCTCAAAGCATATACCCGTGATGTCGCACTTTTCGCCCCGGCCCCGCCTTGTCTTAATCCGAAGGCCCCGATCCGTCTGCCGAAAATAGCATTGGGACACGGTGAGCTCCCGGATGCCCATGGCGGATTCGCTGCCCAGCGTCACGGCCCCGTGGCCGAATTCCATCAGGCAGTTGCGGACCGTGTGCCCCTGGGCGGGCCAGGAAAACCGGTTCGCCAGCTCCAGCTTGCCGGACTTGATGGCGATGCAATCGTCCCCCACGCTGAGCCGGCAACCGACGATATCCACCCCGTCGCAGGCCTCCGGGTCGATGGCATCGGTGTTGGGGCTCACCTTGGGCGCCAGGACCGCCACATCATAGAAGCCCACGCCGGCGCAATGGAAGGGATGGAAGTTCCAGCTGGGTGAGTTCTGAGCCGTGATTCCATGAAAGGTCACATTTTTGCAATGGAGCAGGGAAACGAGCCGGGGCCGGGTCGCCGGAAAGGCGCGAAAGCTGGTCCAAAAATCGCTGTTCTGAGCGTTGCCGTCGAGGGTGCCCACCCCTACCACATGGATGTCCTCCTGGTTCTGCGCGGACAGGAGGGCCTGATACATGGGATGGATGAGGCCCTCGAAGGTGCCGAAGATGCGGCTTTCCCCCGTGACAGGATCCTTCACCTCCCCGGGGAGAATGGGATAGCGCTCCCGATCCGGGGAGCCCAGGAGGGTGGCCCCCTGCTGCAGCTCCAGCGTCATATGGCTCTTGAGTCGCAGGGGCAGGGCAAGATATGTTCCCGGGGGCAGGATGAGCCGCCCGCCGGGCGGCAAAAGATCCATAGCCGACTGGATAGCCAAAGTATCGTCCGTTTTTCCGTCCCCCACAGCCCCGAAGTCCTTCACGCTCACGGCGAAGGCCTCCCCCGGGGTTTGAAAGCAGAAGGGCTCAGCTTCGTCGGACAGGGTGAGGGTATAGGCGGTGTCCGGCTTCAGATCGAAAAGGGAAAACACGTTGGTGTTCGCGGTGCATCGCACCTCGCCGTCCAGAAACACGGTGAAGGGCGCGGGGGCATAATAGGGCGCGTCGTTCACCCGCTCAAAGCAGGCGGAAACGGCGCTGACATACAGCAATCGGATCATTTTTCTTGTCCTTTCCGGGCGGTGGAGGCCTTCGATTTCGCATCGGTGAGGATGCGGCCCAGCAGATGCTTGAGGGCGATGAGCCCGGTGTCCACGCCCATATAGAGCAGGCCGAAGAGGATGGGCTCCACCCCCAGGGGCACGGCATCGGTTTGACGGCTCACAGACAGCAGCAGAAGATTTGCCAGGGTATAGACCGTGACGACCAACGCCATGACGACGAAGGCGTACAGGATATTCAAAAGGAGGCCGACCACGCCTCGCCGGGGAACCATCATCCACCGGTCGTTGGCGCCGTCAGTCTCCGCATAATAGCGCAGCAATGTGTTGATGAGAAGATCCGTCACCATGCCAAGACCGATAGAGGTGACGAACAGCAGATCCAGCTGATCGGCCACATAGACCCCCAGCCCCCACAGAAAGAAGAAGCAAACGGAACCATAGAACCAGGCTTTGATCAGGGATACCTTCAGCCAGGCGGGCAGGTGAATGCCCCGGCGGGAACGATATTTGTTCAGCTCCTCCGTCGACACCCGGGGGGAGTTGCTCTCGTCGGCGGTCACCAGATCCTCCACCGCCTTGGTCTTCAGGCGATAGTACTCAGCCGCCTCCCGTTCCGGCTCCCGCTCCGGCTGATGATCCTTCTTTTTCCGCCCGGCTGCCATGCGCTTTTCTCAATCCTCGCCGGAGATGTCGATGGCGTCCAGCTTGCCGTTGTCCTCCACGCTGACGGAGGTGTTGATCTTCCACAGGAGCTTTTTATATACCGGCAGCAGGGCCGTCAGCACCACGCCCACGATGAGCACAACGATATGGTCGTTGAGCATGTTGTTCGCCTTGGCGATATACAGGGTGGTTTTGCCGATCTCGATGGGATTCTGCGCCCGGGTCAGGGCGTTTGTGATGGCCCCGAGATAGAAATGATCACAGAACAGGATCACCCCCACCATGAGGAACGCCAGCACCAGCATGGGCACGTTCGTCTTTTTGCGATGGGGAAAGGCGTTCAAAAAGCACAGCAGCGACAGGAGGGAAAAGAGCATGGTGGCAAAGCCGCACAAGCCCATGCCCTTGCCCTGGATCTTGGCGGTGGTGTCGGAGATATTCATCAGGTTCAGGGAATAGATCAAAAACGCCAGCACGAACACCAGCAGCGGGATCATCTGGGGCCGACGCTTCAGGGATACCAGGAACTTGCGGAAGAACTCCTTTACACCAGACGGTTTTTTGTTCATGGATCACGCCTCCCCTCGAATGGCATTGGTGGTTTCTTTGTCGAAGAAATGCTTGCGGACGAAAGTGACGGGAACCTCGTCTCCGGCCTTATAGTCGCACCAGCCCCGCAGCTTGCAGGTGATCTTGTGGCTCGGGTCGTTGCTGCCGATATGGCCGTGGACCAGGGTGTTCATGCCCAGGTTCTCGTTGGAGAACACGTTCACCAGGACCTGTCCCTGCTCCACGATGTCCTCCGGGCGGACGCCCAGCACGATCTGTTTGCCCGCATAGGCGCGCAATGCGTGCTGCTCCTCCGCTGTGAGGGGCACGTTCAGCACATCGCTGGTGAGGACGCCATTGCCCACGGTCACATCGAAGAAGTTCATGGGCGGCAGGCCGATGAAGCTGGCCACGAACAGGTTGGCCGGGGTATCATAGAGCTCCAGGGGCGTGCCCACCTGCTGCACATGGCCCATGGACATACACACGATCCGATCCGCCAGCGTCAGCGCCTCGGTTTGATCGTGGGTCACATAGAGCATGGTGGCGTTGAGCCGCTTGTGCAGGAGCAGGATCTCCCGGCGGGTGGCGCCGCGGAGCTTGGCGTCCAGGTTGGAAAGAGGCTCGTCAAAGAGAAAAACCTTGGGATTGCGGACGATGGATCGGCCCATGGCCACCCGCTGCCGCTGACCGCCGGAAAGCTGAGCCGGCTTCTTGTTCAGCTGCTCTGTGAGGCCCAGGATCTCCGCCGCCGCCAGGACCTTTTTGTGGATCACGTTGGGGTTTTCCTTGCGCAGCGTCAGGGAGAAAGCCATGTTCTCATAGATGGTCATGTGGCCATAGAGGGCATAGTTCTGAAACACCATGGCCATGTCCCTGTCCTTGGCCGGGGTCTGGGTGATGTCCTTCCCATCCAGAAGCAGATGCCCGGTGCTGATGTCCTCGAGACCCGCCACCATGCGCAGCGTGGTGCTCTTGCCGCAGCCCGAGGGCCCCACCAGCACGATCAGCTCCCCATCCTTCACATCCAGGTTGAAATCAAAGACCGCCTGAACCTTGTTGTCATAGATCTTGTCCAGATGCTGTAAGCTCAGCGTTGCCATTCCCTTTCCCCCTTACGCGACCTTTTGTTCCAGGGTTGCCATGTGGGCCGCCAGAACGCGGCTCTTTTGTATGCCCGCGACGCCGGCGACCAGGCAGCAAACCGCCGAAGCGGACAGATACACCACCACGCGGATGAATTGGGCCGTTTGCATGACCACCGTCTCCTGCTGGTTGATGGTGACCACGGCAGCATGGGCCCGCAGGGGCAAAAGGAAGATGCGCAGGATCTGCAGCACCCCCACCGCCAGCAGCACATAGGCAAAGGTGATGTTGTATCCCTTCACGCCCTCGGAGGAAAGAAACACCACCAGCATGAAGACCAGGTTATACAAAACGGAGGCCCCGATGAGGATGTTGTAGTAGTAGGAGCCCACATCGGATTTATAGATGCTGACGAAGTAGAAAACATTGAACAGGATCGCCAGCAGGGCAAGGCTGGAGGACAGGGTGTTTTTGGTGAAGCGCATCCTGTCCCGCTTGATGAATTGTTCTTCGTTCATGCTCATGCCACGGCTTCCTTTCCGGCTTTGATGAGCCGCTGTTCTGCCTTCATCAGGCGAATTTTCCAAATCAGGTTCAAAAGAAGCAGCACGGTGACCGCCAGCAGGATAGCATACACCACATAGTGGACATCGAACCAGAAGGTGGAATCCACATAGGCGGTTTTCCACATTTCGGCATGCTTCTTCAAGGCTTCAAAGTCGACCTGGGTCAAAAACGCGGCCCTGTAGCCAGCGACATAGGCATGAGCCCACAGCGAATAGGCCACGGTGGCGACGGAATAGAGGCCGACGGCGACATAGTTGCCCACATAGTATTTGCGGCGCACATGGGTCTGGGTGAGGAACAGCAAACAGGCCAGCAGGATGAGCCCGATGGAGAACTTCAGCAGATCCCGGTTGAAATCCTGCATCATATAGTAGAGGATCGAGCCAGGCACATCCGTCTCCGTGAGATCATAGGGATTGCGCATGGTGGAATAGAGCGCATCATAGAGATCGGTCATGAGACCCAGCGCATACAAAAAGGTGAGCGCGCAGGCGGCGATGGCCGCGATACACAGCAGTTTTTGGCACTTGATTTGCTTTTTATACATTTCGCTTCCCCCGTAGGCCCGGTGATGAAGGTGCATCCGAAGGGGATCGGGGACCGACCCCCTTCGGAAAGTCAGGTTGATGTTGGAAATCCGTTACTTGTTGAGGCTCTCGTAGTACTTCTGAAGGCGAGCCCAGGCATCCTGCTTGAGCTGCAGATACTGAGCGCCGCTCATGGCCTCCGCCACATACTTGGCGCTGCTCTCGGCATCACCCATGCCTTCGGCAGCATACCCGTTCACGATCTGGTCCACGAACAGGTTCTCACCGCCCTTGTTGGAGGCGAACTTGGTGGACAGGTCGGAATAGGTCTTGATCTGGTCGTTCTCCACCTTGGTGTTGGGGAGCACGGTGGGCACGGAGGTGTACCAGGGATTCTCGGTGACGGCCAGCTCGGGATGCTTGATGGTGCCAAGGCCGATGGCGGCGGAGATGTAGCCGGCACCCTCCTTGCCGACTTCCTGCGTGCACTGATACTCGAAGGCCTGACTCTTCACGAAGGAGAGGGTGGAGCCCAGGAAGTTACGGGCATAGTTGGTGTAGTTGCCCTTGCCCTTGGACCAGAGCTCTTCGCTGGTGGCGTCGGCAATAACGGGCATCTCCTTGCCGTTGAACAGGAAGGTCACATAGGAACCGTCGGCGTTGGTCTTGATGAAGGCATCGGGACCATAGGACATGAGAATCTGGCCCTCCTCGCTGTAGGCATAGTCCAGGAGCTTGAGAGCGGCGTTGAGCTTGTTCTCGTCGCCGGCCGCACCCTTGACGGAGATGCCCCAGGCATCGGTCTTGACGGAACGCCAGGACTCGGTGAAGCGCATGTAGACGCCGTTCTCATCGGTGCCGTCGAACCAGCGAGCCACGGGGACCATGACCGCCATGTACTTCTCACCGGCGGCGTTGTCCAGCTTGGTGGCGTTGTAGAGGGTCTGGGTCTGGTTGTAGTCATAGTGCATGAAGCCAAGGTCCTTTTCCAGGTAGTTCTCGGTCTTCACTTCCTCCATGTTCACAAAGGCGCTGGAGATCAGGCCTTCCTTGACCATGTCATTCATCTTGGCGAGGGCTTCGTAGGCAGCGGTCTCCTGACGGGCATCATGGAGATTGCCGTCGGCGCCGACATACAGATAGTCCTGACGGGACTCCATGCCGCGGACGCCGAACAGATGGCCGGCGAACCGGAACATGTCGACCCGGCGCTGGGTGTTGTTCTCCTCGCGGGAGAACAGGCCCTGGATCTCCTCGGTGCCGTTCAGCGTCTGGGGGTTGGCAACCACGCAGCGAAGCAGGGCGACCAGCTCGTCCACATCCCAGGCGGCGTTCTGGCCGATGAACAGATTGGCGCGATCGGTGCCATAGTAGCCGTTGTAGGCCTTATCGATGTACTCACGAAGCATGTTGACCGCTTCCACACCGGACATGGCGCCCTTTGCGTTCATGTTGGCCACGATGTTGCCGGCAGCATCATAGTCCTTGGCAATCTTGTCCACGGTCACACCGTCCAGATTGACCACCTCCACCTCGACCTTGCCAGAGGTGGGCATATAGGGCTGATAGACGGGGGCGGCGGTATCCTTGGAGGCTTCGGCGGTGAACTCGCCCTCGCCGTTCAGGAGCTTCTCCACCCAGTCCACACGCATGAGGGGCATGCGCTCGATGTCGTTCACGCCATCGAAGTAGGGAGCAAAGTAGATGGCGCCGGTGCTGGTGTTGCCGGTGATGGAAAGCCGCACGATGGGATTCGCTTCCAGATAGGTCTTGAAGTTGGGCATCACATCCAGATACTCAGCCAGGTTCACGATGCTGCCCTCTTCGCCGTATTCGGAAAGCTGGCTCGCACCGCCAACGACCAGATCCACCTCGTCCAGGCGCTCTTTCCAATAGTCAAACTCCTTGGAAGCGCTGCCGGCGCCGGTGAACTTGTCCTCGATCTTGACCTTCAGCAGGTTTTCGACCTCCACCCAGGTGGGCTTGAGGTCGCCGGTGTGATAGGTCTTACCGTCGGCCAGGGTGATGCCCTCGCCCGCGATCTCCGCCTCAAAGGTGATGGCGTTGTTCCGGTTGTTGTAACCGGCGGCAATGCGCAGCACGGTACCGTCCGCATAGGTCAACTCCTTGGCAGGGGCTTCGGTGGGCTGAGCCTCGGTTTTGGGCTCGGTCTCGGCCTTGGGCTCGGTTTCAGTCTTGGCAGGAGCTTCGGTGGGCTTGGTCTCGGTCACATCGATCTTCTTGGTGCAGCCGACCACGGACACGAGCATCAGCGCAACGAGCAGCCATGCCAACAGGGTCTTGGTTTGTTTCATACGTTCCTCCTTGGTGTGTTGATTGTGTTGGTCGTTTGTCAGTTTCGTATATGTCATCCGGTAAACCGGTCAACAGCCGATTACTCCTTCACGCCGCCCACGTTGACGCCCTTGGCGAAATATTTTTGGATGAAGGGATAGATGATGAGGATGGGAACGATGGAGCAGACGATCAGGGCATAGATGACGGAGTCGGAGGCATAGATCTCGTTCCAGCCGGCCATTCTATCGGGATCGGTGAACTCCTCCAGCCGCAGCCGGATGAACACCTGCAAGGGGTGCTCGTTGGCGTTGGAGATCATCTGCCGGGCCCAGAAGTAGCCGTTCCAGCGGGAGATGGCGAAGAACAGGGCCACGGTGGCGATGGTGGACTTGCACATGGGGATGAAGACCTTGGTGAGCACCTGGAACTCCGAGGCCCCGTCCACGATGGCTGCCTCCTCGATCTCGGAGGGGACGCCCTCAAAGGCATTCCTGAGCAAAATGATGTTCATGGCCGCCATGCCCATGGCGATGACCACCAGCCATTTGTCGTCCGTGATGCCCACGGAGTTGAACACCGCCCTGGTTTGCAGATAGTTTAGATATTGGGGCACCAGACCGGCGGAGAACCACATGGTGAACACCAGGAAGAAGTTGAAGAACCGCCGGAACAGCAACCGGCGCTTGCTGAGCGCATAGGCGCCCAGGATGGCCACGAACAGGGCCCAGACCGTGCCATAGAAGGTGAGGAAAAGGGTGTTGGAATAGGCGTTCCAGAACATGTTGTCGTTGAACATGCGCTTGAAGGCCTGGAACTGCACATCCTTGGGGAAGAGGATCACCTGGCCATATTCCACCGCCGCCCGGCCGCTGATGGCTGCGGAGATGGCATACAGGAAGGGATACAGACAGATGAGGGAGAACACCAGCAGCAGCGTATAGCTGATGATCTTGAAGATGAGCTCGGAGGCTTCCAGTTTGCGTTTCATGTTCCCCGTCCCCCCTTAATACAGCGATACGTTGGACGCCTTGCGGGCGATTGTGTTGGCTCCGATGACCAGGAGCATGCCGATGACATTGTTCATCATCTCCGCCGCGGAAGCGATGCCCTTGGCCGCGCCCTCGAGACCATAGCGATTGGCGAAGGTGGAAACCACATCGGCGGTCACATAGGTCTTGGGGTTGTAGAGCAGCAGGACCTTCTCATAGCCGATGTTCAGCAGGGAGCCGATCCGGGTGATGAGCATGATGACGATGGTGGACAGGATGCTGGGCAGGACCACATAGCGCATCTGGGCCATCTTGCCCGCGCCGTCGATCTGCGCGGCCTCATAGCTGGTGGGCGAGATGGCGATGATGGCGGCGAAGTAGACGATGCTGTCGTAGCCCGCGCCCTCCCAGATGCCGCTGATCTGATAGATGGCGCGAAAGAAATTGGGATTGTTGAGAAGGCCGTTGTTGGCCACCTCTCGGGAGATGAGGCCCAGGGAAGCAAGGGCCTGGGAGACGATGCCCATGCCGGAGATGAGGGAGCCCTGCTTCACCAACATGGTGACCAGCGTGGTCATGACGACGGTGGACATGAATTTGGGCAGATAGGTCAGCACCTGGCAGGTGGACCGGACCAGGTTGGACCGGATCTCATTGAAGAACAGGGCCAGGATGATGGGCATGGGGAAGCCGAAGCACAGGCCGTAAAAGCTGAGCAGGAAGGTGTTGCGGAAGGCCCGCCAGAATTCGGCGGACATGCCGTCGCCCCCCACCAGCAGCCGCTTGAAATAGGAGAAGCCGGCGAAGAACTGCTCGGCCACGGGCTTCACTTCGTCGGAAACCTTGAAGCTGCCCAAAAGCTCATACATGGGGAAATACCGCCAGAACAGAAAGACCAGTATCATGGGGATCAGCATGACATACAGCCGCCAATCCTTCAGAACGGTCAGGCCCACGTTACGCCAGTAGTGTTTCTCCACATCGTCGCGCACCACCTGCTCGGGATTCTCCCGATAGGTTTTGGTCACTTCGTCGAATACGAGAAAATCCGATGCTTTGTTTTCCATCCGCCCGTCCCCTTATCCTTTTTGTGATTCCTTTTGTATCCGCAACAGATAGTGTATCTGATCCTCAAAGATGCCGTCCAGCCGCCGGGCGATCCAGATGACCACCCCGGTGAACAGGTCCGTGATAATCCCTGTGGTGAAAAAACCCAGGCACAGGGCCATGCTGTTTCCCAAGATCAGGGCCACCAGCGCCCGCCCGAGCTGCATGAGCAGGGCCGTTATGAGGCCGAAGCCCACGCTTTGCAGGGCATCCTTCCGGGTCTCCTCCTTGCCCCAGGCTTTCAAAAGCAGCAGCGCCGCCAATGAGAGCAGATTCCCGAGCCCATAGATGAGGTATTGCTCCGGCCTGGCCCCGGCCAGCAGGCAGCCCAGGAGCCCGCCGAAGACGGCGTGGATGCCGGCCCAGGGGCCCCAGCGCATCATGACGATGGCGGTGATGGCGGCCACGACGGAAACCGTGTAGGGCTCGGCAGGAAAGAGCTTTGTGGCGGCGAAGTGGAGCACCGGCTCGAAGGCGGCAATCATGAGGGTGAAGCAGCCCAGATCGATCGTACGATACTCGCCCAGGGTCCTCTGTCTCGCCATCGCCGGAATGCCTCCCTTTGCCTGAACCGCCCTTGCCCCGGGGACACCTCACCTATCCCCTCTTTTACGTTTTCATTGTAGTTTCCGGCTGCCGGTCTTGTACATATCTAAAACGACCTCCTTCCAGCACAAAACGGATGATTCCCGTTTTTCCCGTTTCACAGTGCAGGGCGTTCGTGATATAAAGAAACCGACCAAAACAGACGAGGAGGCGCCCAGCCCATGGCCGAATGGCGGATCAATCTTCGGGAAAATCTGCAGGATGTTCTGGATACTGCCCCCTCCGGCACCGTGATCCGGCTGCCCGAGGGGGAATTTCGGCAAAAAATTGTGATCCGCACCCCGAGGCTAACCCTCCTGGGGGCAGGGCGGGGCAGGACCCGGATCGTCTTTGACGATTGCGCCCGGCGCATGGACAAAGTGGGTCGTCCCCTGGGCACCTTCCGCTCCTTCACGGTGGCGGTGACCGCCGATCAGGTGACCGTTCGGGATCTGAGCATCCTCAACGATGCGGGGAACCCAGCCCAAAACGGGCAGCAGGTAGCCCTGTCCGTCTGCGCAGATGGGTTCAGCATGGAGGGGTGCCGGCTTGCCTCCACCCAGGACACCCTGTTTCTGGGGCCACTGCCCCCCGATCTGATTCTTCGCTATCAGGACCTGCTGCCCCCCTCTCTGAGGGGCCCTCGGATCCTCTCCTCCCGGTTCGTCGACTGCCGGGTCGAGGGCTCGGTGGATTTCATCTTCGGCGGCGGCGCCGCCCGGTTTGAGGCATGCGAGCTGATGTCCCTTTTCGATGGCCGGACCGGCGGCTTTGTGGCTGCGCCCTCCCACGCCCTGTCGCAGGCGGAAGGATTCCTCTTCCATCGATGCCGCTTCACCTCCGGCCCGGGCGTGGCGCCGGGCAGCGTTTTTCTGGCCCGTCCCTGGCGGGACTACGGGCTGGCCGTCTTTGAAGACTGCGCCTATGGCCCCCACATCCATCCTCTTGGCTTCGACAAATGGGGCGCCACCGTCCGAAACGAAACCGCTCGCTTCTATGAGCGGCCGGCCGTGGCTGGCCGGGTGGATTGGGCGAACCGCCCATAGAAAAAGACATTGGACAAACAAAAACTCAGGAGGGGCATCCCCTGCCTGAGCTGTTTCTCGGGGCTTCAAACCGTTTGATACAGTTCTTCGATATGCTTCCGAGCCCAAACGGCGTTGGTATCGTCGGTGTTTTCCAGGGTCGCCATGACATAGGGCTTGCGCGCCTTCAAAAAGGCCAGAATGGATCCATAGCTCATCTCCCCTGTCCCCGCGGCCACGCTTTTGAGCTTGCCCTCCGATCGCACGAAGTCCTTGAGGTGCACCATGGCGATCCTGTCACAAAGCTTATCCATGGCTTCGCCGATGACCCGCTCCCTGTCGTCCACATTCTCCGGGGAGAGCAGGTTTACGGGGTCGAAGATGATCCGAAGGTTTCGGCTGCCCAGGGTGCGGATGGCCTCCCTGGCCCGATCCGGGTTCCAAACGATGTGGTTCCACACGGGCTCTATGGCCAGCGTCACGCCACGTTTCTCCGCCTCTGCCACCAAGGGAGCCAGGTTGCGGATGAAGGTGTCCAGCGCTTCCCGCCCATGGCAGGCCGGCTCATATCGATAGGACTCGTTGGGCGCGCCGGTCTCCGTGCCCACCATGCAGGCGCCGGACAGGGCCGCCACCCGGATGTTGGCATAGTAGCGAGCCTGTATCTGTCTCAGCTTCTCCGGGTCGGGATGGGCCAGATTGAGATAGCACCCCAGCACCGCGATGTCCAGTCCCTGTTCCCCAAAGATCCGCTTGATGCCCATAGCCAGGCCCTCCGTCAGAGCAGCCTCATCGAACTCGACCCCGGGCATGACCTTGGAAAGGGCCAGATGAACGCAGGAGAAGCCCTCCTCCCGGGCGGTTTTTGCCCGAGCCTCCAGGGTTTGCTCTTCCTTGCCTCGGGTGGTGTTCACATCATGGAGCCGAATGCCGATCTGGATCATGGTTCTTTCTCCCCTTTTGATTGATGCAGACATCATACCATTTGCACCCCAAAAGCGCAACGATGTTCAGAAGGCCCTGTGATCTGAGCACCCGTTTATGGAAAGGTTTCTCCCCTGCAGGCGTGGTCACGGTTCGGCATGGGGAAAAGTGAATCCAAAGCAAAAAGCACCCGCTTCGGGGTGCTTTTGCTTTGGAGGCGCCACCCGGAATCGAACCGGGGGTGAGGGTTTTGCAGACCCGTGCCTTACCGCTTGGCTATGGCGCCATATGGAGCGGGAAACGGGGCTCGAACCCGCCACCTCAGCCTTGGCAAGGCTGCGCTCTACCAAATGAGCTATTCCCGCATAAAAAATGGTGCCTCAGAGTGGACTTGAACCACCGACACAGGGATTTTCAGTCCCTTGCTCTACCAACTGAGCTACCGAGGCACATTGGCGACCCGGAGGGGGCTCGAACCCCTGACCTCCAGCGTGACAGGCTGGCGTACTAACCAACTGTACTACCGGGCCGAATATCTTGGTGGGAACAACAGGGCTCGAACCTGTGACCCCTTGCTTGTAAGGCAAGTGCTCTCCCAGCTGAGCTATGCTCCCCCACGCAATTTTCATGCGGGAGTTATTATATATGAGTTGTCGGCTTCTGTCAACCGCTTTCCTCAAAAAATTTTGCAGGCCCTCTCCCTATGTAGCTTTATCCGGCCCATCAACAAAAAGCGGTCATCCTTTCCTTTGAAGGTGACCGCCAGGATATTCTGAATTGCGCATCACGGGCCTATGCCCAGGGGCCTGATGCCTCCCCTTCGGGGTTCGCAGACGGCGCTGCAGACTGTGGCATGAAGACGCCTGTTGTCCCGCTGGGCTCTGCTGTGGGCTGGGGCGTGTCCCACCTGGGCACCAGCGGCAGCAAAAAGACCGTGGGCGCCGGGGTTTGGGTGGGCGTCGGGGGATCCGTCGGCACAGGGGACGGCTCCGGCGTGGCCGCAGGCGGATCGGTTGCCCCCGGAGAGAGGAACAGCGCCGCCCCCACCGCCAGCAGCAGGACCACCCCGCTGATGACCGAGATCAAAACGATTTGCTTCTTCGACAGCTCCATACAGGACCTCCCTGGACCGTACTTTTTGCCTATTCTGCCACGGTCGGGCAGGTCCTATACCAAATTATGCAGTCAAATCATAAACACGCAGCTTATACGGTCAGTCTGCTCATGTCCAGCGCTGCGATCTCCTCAAGAAGAGCCACTGTGGAGGGTCGGGACGCTTCCTTCGCCAGCCTGTCCGCAAAGGCGCTGGCATAGGGGTATTGGGAAGCGAGGGCGATCCAGGCATAGTCCCTGAGAGCATCCCGCTCCGCCTTGGTGGCGTGATAGACTTCAAGGATCATGGCGGCATTTTTGCGATAGCTCGCGAGGGCCTTTTCCAGCGTCTCCCCGGGATCCACGGGCCTGTCGTCCCGGATGTTCAGATTGAAATCGGCGTTGTTGGCGATCAGGTTCACGCACACATCCGTGCCGGACAGGTTGAAGTCGATGAGGCCAGCCATGTGCTTTTCTTCATCCAGGAGCACATTGCCGAAACCCTCGTCCGCCTGGGTCACGCAGCGGGGCAAATCCTTATACACCGCCAGGAGCCGGGCCCGGGCCTCCTCATTCTTCGCTTCCAGCCGTGCGGCCAGGCCCTCCTCCCCCGCCTTGCGCAGGGCGGCGGTCAGGTTGTTCATGTTCCATTGCTTCTCGTCGACGCCCTCCGGCACATCATAGGGGGCCAGGTCAAAGAGGCTATACATGCCCATGGTGGGGATCAGATCCACCCCCTTGTATCGCTCCATGAACGCCGCAATGGACAGGACCACCTCCCGCCGCAGGGCATCCTCCTCCGCCTCGGTAAGGTCCGCTTCATCCGCTATGGGCAGGTCCACATACTCGGAGAGGTACACCGTCAGCTCCCCCCAGCTGTGGAAGAATCGGCCGTCCGTCCCCTTCAGGAAGGCGGGGCACCTGAGGCCGAAGTCAGTGTAACGGCCGATGAGCCGATTGAGGTCGTCCAACCGCTTCTCCGTCATCTCCGGGGCGTTGGTGAGCCGCAGCACATACTTTTTATCGACGATGTAGTTCCAACGAATGTCCTGGGCATCGTGAGAGGTGTCGATGAGGCCCGCGCCCGCCATGCCCTCCACGCCATACAGGGAGAGCAGGGACTGCAGCTCCGCCCAGGTGGGATGAGGCAGAGCCTCGGAACAGGCTTTTGTCTGATTGAGTGGTTTGATTTCCATGGGCAGGGCCTATTTCATTCGGCTCAGGATGGCGTCCAGCAGGGCGTCGGCGGCCGCGTCCTTGCTCATGAGGGGCAGCTCCTCCATGCCATCGGGGGTGATGAGGGTCAGGATGTTGGTGTCCACGCCGAAGCCGGCCCCCGCCACCTTCACGTTGTTGGCGGCGATCATATCGAGGCCCTTCTTCTCCAACTTCTTTCGGCTGTTTTCCACCATGTTTTCCGTCTCCATGGAGAAGCCGCAAAGGAACTGGCCGGGGCGCTTTTTCTCCCCCAGGGCGGCCAGGATATCCTTGGTGCGCTCCAGGGGAATGGCCATGTCCCCCTCTTTTTTTTTGATCTTGTTGTCGGACACAGCGGCGGGGCGATAGTCCGCCACAGCGGCGGCCTTGATGACGATGTCCATCTCGGAGGCCCGGCTGGTCACCGCCTCATACATGTCCTGGGCGGAGACGATGTCCACCGTCTCCGCATAGGCGGGCTTTTTCAGAGCCGTGGGGCCGGAGACGAGCACAACCTGGGCCCCTCGCCGAGCGGCGGCTTTGGCGATGGCATAGCCCATGCGGCCGGAGGAATGGTTGGTGAGGTAGCGGACCGGATCCAGAGCCTCCTGGGTGGGGCCGGCGGTGACCAGCACCCGCTTGCCCACCATGTCCTTTTCGTGGGCAAGGGCGTGGAGGCAGACCTCCAAAAGATCCTCCGGTTCCGGGAGCCGTCCCTTCCCCGTGGCGCCGCAGGCCAGATGCCCGCTGGCCGGATCGATGACATCCCAGCCGTATCGGCGCAGGATGTTCAAATTGTCCTGGGTAACCGGGTTCTCGAACATGCCCGTGTTCATGGCAGGGGCCACCGCCTTGGGGCAGCGGCAGGCCAGGACCGTGGTGGTCAGCATATCGTCCGCCAGGCCGTGGGCCAGCTTGGCGATCACATTGGCGGTGGCCGGGGCGATGAGCACATAGTCCGCCCGGTCCGCCACGGCGATATGCTCCACGCTGTGCTGGAAATTTCTATCGAAAATGTCCACCAAAGCCCGGTTTCCCGTGAGCTGCTCGAAGGTCAGGGGCGTGACGAATTTCGTTGCATTCTCGGTCATGACGACCTGCACATCCGCCCCCTGCTTTTTCAGCATGGACGCCAGAGCCGCCGCCTTGAAGCAGGCGATGCCGCCGGTCACCCCCAGCACGATGGTCTTTCCCTGAAGCATAGCTTTTCCTCCTTTGCCCAATACCCCATGATGGATAGAATATACCATAGTCCCGCCATAATTGCAACGCGCCGGAGTCCGAAAAAAAGATTGCATCCCGAGACCTCTTGCGCTATAATCACCTTGGCAAGGGGAAAGCCCGTCTGCCATACCCTTTGGGACGGCAGGACACCATGGGCAGCACCCGCGCCGCATTCTACGCAGTGTATCTTCAACAAGGGAGAACACAAGCAAGGAGGAAACAGAATATGGAAAAAAAGGCTTTCAGCACCCGGTATCTGGCGGAAGTGGCCCTGTTTGTGGGCATCATCCTTGTAATGAAGATCACGGGGCTTTCCAGCATCCCCGTAGGTCCCCTGGTCATGACTTTCACCATGATCCCCATCGCCATCGGCGCCATGCTCCTTGGCCCCCTGGCCGGCACGATTCTGGGCGCCGTCTTCGGTCTTACCAGCCTGTATGACGCCATCACCGGAAAATCCGCGATGACGCATTTTTTCTTTCAGGAAAGCCCTTTTTTGACGGTGCTCCTTTGCGTCGGCACCCGGGCTCTGGTGGGCGCTGCAGTGGGCTGGCTGTTTCGGGTCCTGAGCAAGGTCGACAGAAAGCACACCTGGAGCTACTTTGCGGGCGGCCTGGCGGCGCCGCTGCTCAACACGCTGTTCTTCATGGGCTTCATCGTGCTGGTGTTCTATCGGTCCAGCTTCGTCCAGAACCTGGTCGATACGCTGGGCGCCTCGGGCCCTCTGATGTTCGTCGTCTTGGCCGTGGGCGTCCAGGGCCTGGTGGAGGCGGCCACGGGCCTCGTCATCGGCGGCGCCATCGCCAAGGGCGTGGCCCACGCCCTGAAGCGGGACAGGGACCCTCTCCAAGCCCAGCAGGCCGTGTACCGGAACAAGGCGGATGGAGCGGAAGCCCCCGTCGCACAGGTTCCGGTGGACGACACATTGAAATTGATCAAGGAGGATAAAGGATGATCCTTGCCATCGATGTAGGCAACACCAACATCGTCCTGGGCGGCATCGTGGACAACAAGCAGGTCTTTTCCGCCCGTCTCGCCAGCGATCGAAACAAGACCGCGGACCAATATGCCCTGGACATCCAGGGCATCCTGGCCATGCACAAGGTGCGGCTTGAGGCCATCGAGGGGGGGATCCTCTCCTCCGTGGTGCCCTATCTGCAAACGGTGATCCCCGCGGCGGTGAAGCTGCTCACCGGCATCGATCTTCTGGTGGTGGGCCCGGGCATCAAGACGGGCCTCCCCATCCGCATGGACAACCCAGCCAGCGTAGGCAGCGACCTCATCGTGGCGGCGGTGGCAGCCCGGGCCAAATACCCGACGCCCATCGCCATTGTGGACATGGGCACCGCCACCACCTTGTCCGTGGTGGCGAAAAACGGCAACTACATCGGCGGCATGATCATCCCGGGCCTGTGGACCAGCATGAACGCCCTTTCTGCCCACGCGGCCCAGCTTCCCTATATCGATTTGAACGGCCCGGCAAAGCTACTGGGCACCAACACCATCGACTGCATGCGCTCCGGCGCCCTGATCGGCACGGCGGCCATGCTGGATGGGCTCATCGATCGGTTGGAGGAGGAGCTGGGGGAGCCCGTGAGCCCGGTGCTCACCGGTGGCGTCAGCCCCCTCATCGTCCCCTATTGCCGCCACGCCTTCCACCTGGAGCCCGACATCCTGGTGGACGGGCTGCGCATCCTCTATGGCAAAAACAAGCCCACGACCTGAAAGGAACACCGCCCATATTTTTTTCATGATTTGAAAAAAAAGACTTGCATTCTTTTGTCGTCTTCGCTATAATGGGCGGTGCAGCGCTGGTGTAGCTCAGTTGGTAGAGCGCGTCATTGGTAATGACGAGGTTCATGGGTCCGACTCCCATCACCAGCTCCAAAAAGGAAACCACCCTTCATGGGTGGTTTTCTTTTTGGATTTTCAATGGAAGGGAGTCGGAGGGCGGGCTGCAAAAGCCCCTGTGGGGCTTTTGCCCGCCCCTGGGGAGCGCAAACGAACGGGAACGCCGCCCAAAGGGCAAGTTCCCCCATGTTTGCGCGCAGACTCCCATCACCAGCATGATCAAAGAATCTCCTTTCAGAGATCCTTCGGCTCGCTTTGCTCGCTCAGGATGACATGGGGAGAGGTTTCCTCTTGGCTCTCCATCGCCTCCGGCGCGACCCCCCCGTTCTTCCTGTGCTGCCGGACACAGGCCGTGAGCAGATATTCGATCTGCCCGTTCACAGAGCGGAAGTCCTCCTCCGCCCAGGCAGCGATGGCATCATACAGGCTGGGTGAAAGCCGAAGGGGCACCTGTTTCTTTCCGCCGTCCGCCATATCAATAGATGCTGCCGGAGTTTACCACGGGCTGGGCATCTCGGTTCCCGCAGAGGACCACCAGCAGGTTGGACACCATGGCCGCCTTGCGCTCGTCGTCCAGCTCCACCACCTTGTTTTCGCTGAGCCGATCCAAAGCCATCTCCACCATGCCCACGGCGCCGTCCACGATCATCTTCCGGGCATCGATGATGGCGGAAGCCTGCTGCCGCTGAAGCATGACCGCGGCGATCTCGGGTGCATAGGCAAGATAGGTGATGCGGGCCTCAATGATCTCCAGCCCCGCCTCCTTCACCTTTTGCTGGATCTCCTGACGGATGCGCTCGGCCACCACCTCGCTGCTGCCTCGAAGGGACCCTTCGTCTGCCACACCGTCGCCGGTGGTGTCCACGTTGGGGGCCACATCATAGGGATAGAGGCGCACAATGTTCCGAAGGGCGCTGTCGCATTGGAGGGACAGGTATTCCTTATAGTTGTCCACATTGAAAACGGCCTTGGCCGTGTCCACCACCCGCCACATGACGGCGATGCCGATCTCCACCGGATTGCCGAGGCAATCGTTGATCTTCTGGCGGTTGTTGTTCAGGGTCATGATCTTCAGGGAGATCTTTTTGCTGGGAGCTTCCACGGCGGCGGTTGCACCGTTTTGTCCGATGACGATGGGAGCATGGGATTTGGCATCCACATCGCCGCTTTGATTCAGCTTGGTCTGGGCTGCAGGGTTCACCGCCATGCAGAAGGGGTTCACATAGTAGAATCCGGGCTCCTTCAGCGTGCCCACATACTTGCCGAACAGGGTCATCACCAGAGCCTCCTGGGGCTTCATCACCTTGAGGCCCAAAAACAGGATCCAGCCGAAGCTCAGGATCAGGATGCTCAGGATGATCAGGATCACCACCTCCTTGGCGATGCCCACGAACAGGCCCAGCAGAGCCAGCACATGCAGCAGGATGAGCAGCAGCATCATGCCCATGCCGTTCTTCCTGGAATTGAGAACGATTTCCTTCATTGTCTTCCTCCTTTGGTTTAATTTGATATCTTTATGATATCATCATGGCACCACCTTGTCAAGGATGCTTTCCTGTCGTATACTGTTGACTATGGACGAGCAGCTACAATTACAAGTGATCGCCCGGCTACGGAGCGACTTCACCAGCAAATTCGGCATCCCTCGGCAGAGCAATCTGGTTCCGGAGCAGGAGGCCGTGATCGTGTTTGAGCCCCCCTTCCGGGACAAAAACGCCCTTCGGGGCCTGGAGGGCTACAGCCATCTGTGGCTCATCTGGGGCTTTTCAGAGGTGCAGCAGGAGGGCTGGTCCCCCACGGTGAAGCCGCCCAAGCTGGGGGGCAACACCCGCATGGGGGTGTTCGCCACCCGCTCCCCCTTCCGTCCCAACCCCCTGGGCCTGTCCTCCGTGCAGCTCATCCGGATGGAGAAGCGGCCGAATCAGGGCACGGTGCTGGTGGTGGCGGGAGCGGATTTGATGGATGGCTCGCCCATCTATGACATCAAGCCCTATCTTTCCTTTACCGACAGCCATCCGGAGGCGAAAAACGGCTTTGCGGCGGACCATGCGGACGAGCGGCTGTCCGTGGAATTTCCCCCGGAACTTCTGGAGCACATCCCTGCGGAAAAGCGGCCCGCCCTGCTGTCCTCCCTCGCTCTGGATCCCCGGCCCGGCTATCTCATGGGCCGCAGCGACCCCTATGGCTTTCCCTATGCCGGCAAGGATGTCCGTTTCCGTGTGGAGGATGGGGTGGTGAAGGTCTTCGATGTGGTGGAAGCGCCATGAAGAAGTTCCTTTCCTTATTCTTGATATTGACGCTCCTGTTGCTTGTCGGCTGCCGCCAGTCTCGAACGGTGACCGACCCGGCAGCGCTCTATCAGGGCGCCATCGAAGAGGATAAGGTGAACCTCCTGTTCCTCTCCGTGGGCCAGGGGGACGCCTGCCTCCTTGCTTTCCCCACGGAGGAACGAATCATGATCGACACGGGTCCCTTTGAGGCCAGGGACAGGCTGATGGACCAACTTCACGCCCTGGGCGTGGAGAAGCTGGACGCCATCTTTGTCACCCACGGCCACGGGGACCACACGGGAAACCTGCTGACCTTGGTCCGCCGGTTTGATGTGCCCCGGGTCTATTTCGGCGGCAGCGAGGAGGACTATGGGGAGCTGCTCAAAAAGATTCGCCGCCGGGGCGCGACCTGCGCGACGCTGACGGAGGGGGACACCTTTGCCTATGGGACGGCGGTCCTCACGGTTTTGAGCCCCCTGAAGGCCCGGGCCTACGATTCCATCAACGACAGCTCCGCCGTGCTGCGCCTCGCCTATGGGGAGACCGCGGCCCTGTTCATGGCGGACGGCACCTTTCAGACGGAGGAGTATATGCTCTTTCGCTACCACCGGGCGGAGCTTCGCGCCGATGTGCTGAAGGTGGGGCACCACGGATCCGCTTCCTCCTCGTCGCTGCGGTTTTTGCAGGTGGTCTCTCCCGCCCTGTCCGTGATCAGCGTGGGGACGGGCAACGAATATGGCCACCCCACCGCCGAGGCCCTGCTGCGGCTGGGGCTCTGCGGTACCCGGGTGCTGCGGACGGACGAATGCCCCGCCGTACAAATTACTCTTGACGGAAGGGAAGCCCGGGTGATAGAATAGGCCCGATGTTCAAACAAAACGCGAGGATCGGGAAAAGGTCCCCCACATCGGCCAAAGAGAGCTCCGGCAGGGTGAAAGCGGAGTGCCGAGGAAGGGATGCGGTTCGCCCGGGAGCGGCGCGGGGGAACGGGGTCTTTGGCCCCCAGTAGTTCGCGACGGGAAAGCCCGATACAGCTTGTCAACGAGGCCGCCTCCTTGGCGGCAAACTTGGGGTGGTACCACGACGCGCTTCGTCCCTTTGGGCGGGGCGCGATTTATTTTGAAGAAACAAAAGGAGAGAACGCAATGGAAAATGATCTGAACCGCATCCGGGAGGAGGCCCAGAAAAGGCTGGCCGCCATGCAGGAGGAATGCGATTTGAACGCCCTGCAGCAGCAGCTTTTCGGCAAGGCCGGGGAGCTGACCGGCATCCTCCGCACCATGGGGAAGCTGGGCAAGGAGGAACGGGCCCAGCTGGGCGCCAATGTGAACAAGCTCAAACAGGAGCTGGAAGCGGCCATGGAGGCACGGCGAGCGGAGTTCAAAAAAAAGGCCCAGGAGCTGCGCTTTGAAAGGGAAGCGCTGGATGTGACCGAGGCGGGGGTGATCCCCGTGGAAATGGGACATCTGCACCCCATGACCCAAACCTATCGAACCATCCGGGATGCCCTCATCGGCATGGGGTTCCAGGTTTTTGACGGGCCGGAGATCGAACTGGACGACAACAACTTCACGCTCCTGAATCTGCCCCTGGATCACCCTGCCCGGGACATGCAGGACACCTTCTACATCAACGACAAAGTGCTTCTGCGGACTCACACCTCCCCCTGTGAGATCCGGGCGCTGCAGAACTTCAAGCCCCCCTTCCGCTTCCTGATGCCGGGCCGGGTGTTCCGGGTGGACGAGGTGGATGCCTCCCACAGCCCCGTGTTCATGCAGATCGAGGGGTTCGTGGTGGACAAAAATCTGAACCTGGCAAACCTGAAGGGCACGCTGGATGCCTTCATCCGGGCCCTGTTCGGAGAAAATGTGAAAACCAGGCTGCGCCCCTCCTACTTCCCCTTCACGGAGCCCTCGGCGGAGCTGGACATGAGCTGCACCATCTGCCACGGCAAGGGCTGCCGGGTGTGCAAGGGCACGGGCTGGATCGAGATTTTGGGCTGCGGCATGACCAACCCCCACGAGTTGGAAAACTGCGGTCTGGACCCCAAGGAATGGTCTGCCTTTGCCTTCGGCATCGGCGTGGATCGGGTGACGAGCCTGAAGTATGGCATCTCGGACATTCGCTATGAATACGAGAACGACGCCCGGTTTTTGACCCAGTTCTGAGAAAAGGAGGACAAGAGCTATGAGACTTCCCAAATCCTGGCTGCAGGACTATGTGGATTTCAACGTGACCGACGAGGAATTCATCGAGCGCATGATGTGGCGCGGCTTCGAGCTGGAGGGCGTGGAGAAGGAGCTGAAGGATGTGTCCGGCGTCATCACCGGCAAGATCCTGTCCATGGAGAAGCATCCCAACGCCGACAAGCTTACCGTGTGCCAGGTGGATATCGGCGGCAGGCAGGCCCAGATCCTGACCAACGCCAAGAACGTGTTTGTGGGCGCCATCGTGCCGGTGGCCTATGCCGGGGCAAAGATCGGCAACCAGAGCTTCACCGTGGCCAACATCCGGGGCGTGGAGAGCCAGGGCATGTTCTGCTCCGGGCAGGAGTTCAACCTCTCCGAGCAGGAGTATCCCGGCGCCGAGGTGGACGGCATCTTGATCCTGCGGGAGGATACGCCCCTGGGCATCCCCATTGAGGAGGCCATCGACCGGAACGATGTGATCTTCGACTTCTCCGTGCTCCCCAACCGGCCCGACTGCAACAGCATCATCGGCCTGGTCCGGGAGGCGGCGGCGGCCCTGGGGCAAAAAATGAAAACCCCCGTCATCCCCCACATCGAAGGCGAAGGGGATGTGAACGACCTTGTGAAGGTGACGGTGGAGAACGGAGAGCTGTGCCCCCGGTACACCGGTCGGGCGGCCGTGGATCTCAGGATCGGTCCCTCCCCCGCCTGGATGCAGCGGCGGCTGAAGGAGATGGGCATGCGGCCCATCAGCAACATTGTGGACATCACCAACTATGTCCTTATGGAATATGGTCATCCCACCCACGCCTTCGACCTGGCGTGCATCCGGGACGGGCACATCATCGTTCGCAACGCCGCCGAGGGTGAGAAGGTGGTCACCCTGGACAAGAAGGAGCGGATCATGGACAAGGATATGCTCCTGATCTCCGACCCCCAGGGGGGCGTGGGCGTGGCCGGCGTCATGGGCGGTCTCAACAGCGAGATCACCGAGAGCACGAAGGCCGTATTCTTTGAGTCTGCCGCCTTCAAGGCCAGCAACATCCGTCGCACCGCCCGCAAGCTCCGCCACGTGACCGACGCCGCGGCCCGGTTCATCAAGGGCGTGGAGCCGGTGAACGCATATCTTGCCCTGGAGCGGTGCATCGAGCTGGTTTCCGAGCTCCATGCCGGCAGGATCGTGGGCGGCACTGTGGATGTATGCCACGCCGACCTTGCCGACCGGCGGATCGATGTGGATGTGGAACATGTGAACCGCATTCTCAACACCAACCTGTCCGGAGAAAGGATGGCGGAGCTGCTTGCCACCATCGAGGTCCCCGCCACGGCCCAGGGCAACGATCTGTTCGTGACGATCCCCCATTTCCGCACGGACATCGAGTCCGGCATCGAGGCGGACGCGGACATCGCCGAGGAGGTGGGCCGCATCTATGGTTTCGAGAACATTCCCGCCGTGCTCATGAACGGCGACACCTTCCAGGGGGGGATGGCCCGGGCTTTCCAGGCCGAGGACAAGGCGAAGGATGTGCTGGTGGCCTGCGGCTGCCTGGAGATGTACAACTATAACTTCACCGGTCCCAATGCGCTCAAGGCCCTGGCCTTCGCCGCCGGCGACGAGCGGAACAACGCCGTGAAGCTGCTCAACCCCTTCGGCGAGGATCAGAGTCTCATGCGGACCACCCTCTATATGGGCATGCTGGATTCCGCCGCCAGGAACATCCGCCGCAAGACCGGCTATGGCCGGTTCATGGAGGTGGGCAACGTGCACTTCGATTTGGGCGGAGAGCTGCTGCCCCGGGAGGAAAAGCGGATCGGCCTGGTCTTCTTCGGCGAGCAGGAGAGTTTCTATACCCTTAAGGGCGTCATCGAAACGCTGCTTGGCCGCTTCGGCGTGAAGGGGGCCAGGTATCAGCGGAACGACGAGGGCTGTTTCCAGCCGGGCCGCCGGGCGGATGTGTTGGTGAACGGCGAAAAGCTGGGCCAGCTGGGTCAGGTGCATCCGGATGTGCTCGCCGCCTGGGACATCCCCCTGCCGGTGTATATGGCGGAGCTGTCCTTCGACAAGATGCTGGGTCTGGCCGTGGACACGCCTGCCTTCCAGCCCCTGCCCCGGTTCCCCGTGGTGAGCCGGGATCTGGCCATCGTGGTGCCGGAGGACAGCGAAAGCGCCCATTGGATCGAGCTCATCGAGACTGCACCCGTGGATGTGATCGTGGAGAAGGGGCGCCTGTTCGATGTGTATCGGGGGCCGGCGTTGGGGCTGGGCAAAAAGAGTCTGGCCATCACCTTCACCCTCAGGGCGGAGGACCACACCCTGACCGACGAGGAGATCAAAAAGGCCTTCGAGACCATCATCCGCGTCCTGGGTGAGAACGGCGCGCCTTTGCGCCAATAATTTCACAAAATACGGCTGGTTTTCGCCAAAAAAGCGGTGTATACTGTAAGCAGAATCTAAAAGGAGGAATATTATCATGAAGTATTGTCCTCATTGCGGCGCCGAGATCGCCGACGATGTTCGTTTTTGCCCCACCTGCGGCAAGGAGACCGTGATCGTGGTGAACAATTCCGACCCCGTTTTTGACCCCCAGGATGTGGCCGACAATCGGATGCTGGCCATGTTGGGGTATCTGTCCATGGGCATCCTGCCCATGGTGGGCTGCCGGAATTCCGCCTTCGCCATGCACCATGTGAACCAGGCGCTTTGGATTTTCATCGGGTCCATGCTCTGCGGTCTGCTGTGCATCGTGCCCATTCTGGGCTGGCTCGTTGGCGCCATCGGCGCCCTGTTCCTGTTGGTGTGCGAGATCATCGGCATCGTTCGGGCCCTCAAGGGCAGCGGTGCCTATCTGCCCTTTGTCAAGGGGCTGCCCGTCATCATCAAATAAGGAGCGTTGCCATGAAACAGTGTCCCTATTGCGGCTGCGACCTGGCCGATGACGCCAAGTTCTGCCCGGAGTGCGGCAAGGCCCTGGCGGAGGAGACGCCTGTGGCGGAGACGGCCCCCGTGGAAGCGGGTGAGGAGCCGGCAATCGCGCCGACGGCGGTGCCTGCGCCCGTGGCGGAGCCCGTTCAGCAGCCGACAGAAGAGATGCCCACCATCACCCAGGTGCCGTCCAAGAAGCAGATGCTGTCCACCTTCCAGTATCTGGCGCTGAGCCTGCTCTACGCGATCCCGGTGATCGGCCTCATCTTCCTGTTCGTGTTCGGCGCGGGGCATCCCAAGAATGCGAGTTTGAAGCGGTTCTCCGCGGCAAGGCTCATCCTGCGGCTGCTGTTCTGGATCGTGGTGCTGGCGCTGCTCATCGTGGCCATGGTGAAAAACGGTCGGCTTCTCAGCGACGCCCTGGGACAGCTGATCCCGGCGCTGGAAAACCTGCTGCAGGCCATATTCGCCTGAACCTGTTCCCACAAGGGGCTGTCGCGAACGACAGCCCCTGTATTATATTGCGCTGATGGGGCCGTTGTGCTATACTGTCGCCCATGGAAAAAACAACGAAGCGGAATCTACCTCTGTGGACCAGGGATTTCACCATCATCACTCTGGGCAGCGTCATCTCCATGTTCGGCAACGCCATGGCGGGCTTTGCCATCAGCTTGTTTGTGTTGGACTACACCAACACGCCGCTGTACTATGCGCTGTACATCTTTCTGTACACCCTGCCCCAGCTGGCCGCGCCGCTGATCGCCGGGCCGCTGATGGACCGGTTCAGCCGCCGTAAGACCATCTACATCCTGGATTTCCTCTCTGCGGGGCTGTATCTGTTGATCGCCCTGGTGCTGCACCTGGGGCTCATGCGCTTTTGGCTCCTTGCCCTGCTCACCTTCGTCATCGGCACCGTTCACAGCACCTATCAGGTGGCCTATGAGAGCTTCTATCCCCTGCTCATCACCGAGGGCAACTTCTCCCGGGCCTATTCCATCGCGGGCACGCTGGAGACCCTGAGCGCGGTCATGGTCCCGGTGTCCCTGTTTCTCTATAAGCGGTTCGGGCTCACGCCTCTGTTGATATTCAACGGACTCTGTTTCCTGGGGGCGGCCCTGTGCGAAACGCGGATCTCCGATGCGGAGAAGGAGAGGGGCATGGGCAGTGCGGAGAGCTACTCCCTGTCCGCCTATTGGAGCGACGCCAAGGAGGGTGTCCGATATCTGTGGGAGGAGAAAGGTCTGTGCCTCATTGCCCTGTATTTCATCTTCTCCGCCTTCGCCGGGGGCGCGGAGGGGGTCATCGTCCTGCCCTATTTCAAGCAGACCTTTGAAAACGGGGAATGGCTCTTCATGACCGTCATGGGATTTTCGGTTCTGGGTCGGGGCATCGGCGGGCTGCTGCAGTATAAGATCAAGTATCCCGCCGCCATCAAGTATGCTATCGCCTTTGGAGTCTATTGCATCATAAACATTCTGGAGGGAGGCTACCTGTTTTTATCTCTGAACGGCATGCGCATCTGCTGCTTCCTCATCGGCATTTTGGGCGTGACCTCCTACACCATCCGCTCCTCTGCCACCCAGTCCTTTGTGCCCGACGATAAGAAGGGCCGGTTCAACGGAGCCTTTCTCATGCTGACCACCACCGGATCGCTGTTGGGGGAGGCCCTGGCCGGGGTGTGCACGGAATTCATGCCCATGCGAACGGTGCTGGCCCTGTTCATGGGCATCACGTTTATCGCCGGTATCGTCATCATCGGCGGCGGCAAGCGGCACGTGAAGCCGTTATACAATAGGGAAGCCTGATTTTTGCCGCTTTTTCTTTTCGATGAGAAGAAAAGCTCACCTAACAAAACGGGAAGTATCGCCCAAGCAATACTTCCCAAACAAAGCTCTTTGGTTGCACCTTTCTTTCAAGAAAGGTGCGTGCTTTCAATAAGTTCCTTTCAAAAACTCCTCTGCTTCACTGCGAACCGGTATAGAAGGCGCGGCGCCCTGCCTCTGCACGGCCAGGGCCGAGGCCGCCGTGGCCAGCTTTAGCGCCCGAGCATAGGGCAATCCCTCGGCGAGAGCGGCGGCATAATAGCCCAAAAAGCAGTCCCCGGCGGCGGTGGTATCCACCGCCTTCACGGGAAAAGCGGGCTGGAAGATGATCTCCTCCCCGGTCCAAAGGCTGGCCCCCCGGCTGCCCTCTGTCAGCAGGATCCTCTGGTTCGGATACGCGGCCCGCAGGGCGTCCATATCCCCGGCCAGGGCCTTCCCCTCCCCCTGGTTGACGATCAACGTATCCAACAGCTCCAGGGGCAGCGCCTTCACCGAGGCCTCCATGGGCGCGGGGTTGAACAGGATCCGCAGCCCCTTTTCGGCCGCCCGGCGGATGATGCCGTCAAGGCCGTTGATCTCGTTCTGCAACAGCAGGATGTCCCCGGCGTCCACCTTCTCCAAGGCCGCCTCCACGGTCGCCTCGCTGACGGCCCGGTTGGCGCCGCCCAGGATGATGATGGCGTTTTCCCCCTGGGGCGAGACCTGAATGATGGCGTGGCCCGTGGGCACATCCACCCGCGCCACGGCGGACACATCCGCCCCGGCGTCCCTAAGCAGGTCCAGGAGCATCCCCCCGTCCCCGCCCACGGCGCCGCCGTGGTACACCTGCGCCCCGGCCCTGGCCGCCGCCACGGTCTGGTTCAGGCCCTTGCCCCCGGCGAACACATCCCGCCGCCCGGAGAGCAGGGTCTCCCCCGGCGCCACAAAGTGGGGCACCGCATATACATAGTCCAGGTTCAGCGACCCGATGTTCAGGATCCTTGCCATACCCTCCTCCTATCGCTTACATTCTCGCCATGGCGTGGTTGTCGTAGGCCGGGTTGTCCGTGACCTCCCGGACCACCTGCAGATTCTCGGGGATGTGCACCTCCGCATCGGGATCGCTGAGCTCGACCTGAAGCATGGCCACATCCTTCCAGGTGGGATACAGGTCCACCTCGAAGGACTGCACATCGTCCACAAGGCAATACCGAGTCTTGCGGATGGGGCGGCAGGTGGGGTCCGCCTCCATAAGCAGGGAAAAATACTCCTCCTGGCTCAGCCGCTCCTCCACCTCCATGCGTCCGCCGTCGGGAGCATCCCGCTGGGTAGTTTTATAATAGATATAGCTGCCGCCGGTACCCCGCATGCAGATGCGACGCTCCTCGTCCCGATAGGGGGTGAGATAGGTTTGGATGATCTCCACCCGCTGGCAGTTGGGATTGTTGTTGAGCCAATCCAGATCCGGATATTTGATGAGAAACCGGCGGGCATGCTCCATGGGCTCCGGCTCGCCCAGGGCAGCCATGACTTCCTTCAAAAGGCGCAGCATCTTGCCGTTGAAGTCGGTGGAGTTGTCGATGATCCGTAGATGGGGGTGCCCCGCCCAGGCCGCCAAGGTCTTTTCATCCAGGTCGATGGCCTCCTCCGGGGTCTCGGTGCGGGCGGTGTTGTTGGCGGTGGTATAGAAGGGCAGGGCGCCCTTGGCCGCCGTGACCAGGTGGAAGACCGCATCATACTTGTCCCGGAAGCTGACCTCATCCTGATCCAGCTCCTTGAGGATGCTGGCGAACTCCTCGGAGGACATATAGGGCTTGTCGTCCATGGAGCCCCGGTCGTGAACGATGACCACGTTGTCGTTGGAGAGAGCTTCCGCCGCCCGGCGGTAGAGCCGCTCCCGCTCCAGCTGATAGCGGACCTGAATGCGCTGAAAAGCAAAGTTATCTCTGCAGTTATAGCTGCTGACGCCGCTGTTGGCCAACTCCGTGAAAGTCTCCGTCAAAAAGATCACCGCATAGCCCGCGCTGGTCAGGGCGTTTTGCAGCCAGCTCATGGCCGTGGTCTTGCCGCCGCAGGGGCCGCCGGTGATGACGATGGTGCGGATCCTCTTATGCCCGCCGGTAGGTGCGTTCATGATGCCCCTCCTGTCCTCCATATAGATGGAATCAGTATACCAGACATCGTGTAAAAAAGCCATAGGCAAGAAAGGAAATAAAAACGCGCACCCTTCCTGGAAAGAAAGGGTGCAGTCCAGAGAGCTATGAGTAGAATGCATAGCTTAATCATGCATACAATTTTCTTACGCTTCTCTTTTTGCGCAGCTTATTCCCGTTTCCTTTCGCTCCGCTTCCACAGCTTCAGCAGCCCCTCATAGGCGTTGAGCAGAGCGGCACTGAGCAGGATTCCGCCGATGATGTCGGTGAACCAGTGGACCCCGGAGATGAGTCGACCGGCCACGATCAGCGCCAGCATCACGGCGAATACCACGGTCAGGACCAGCTGCACGGTTTTGTTCTTTTTGGTATACTTCTTCAAGAGCATTAGCCCGCTGCCCAGGATGACGCAGGAAAGCATGGTATGCGAGCTGGGGAAGGACGCCTCGATCCCCTCGCCGTCGGGCATGAGCATGGGCCGATAATTGACGATCACCTTCTCGAAGAAGATATAGAAGAGCACCGTGACCACATACAGGCCGCCCAGGAGCAGGATCTCCTTGTCCACCTTCAGGATGCTCCGCCGATAGACGAGCTGCAGCCCGCCCACCGCCGCAAAGCAGCAACCGATGAGAATGGCCAGATATCCAAGGATGTTGGTGAGCTTATACCAGCCCAGGTTCTCCCCGAACATCTCGTGAATGGCCACGTTGAGCCCGGAAAGCCCGATCTCTGTCCCCTCGGGACCCACCGCCGCCACATCCACCACCTTCACCAGCAGGATGAGCAGCAAAAACAGGCCGAAGCACACCGCCGATGTGATAAACTTTTTCTTCACGCTGAAACCTCCATCCATCTTGGCCATACATCTTTTCTGCAATATGTTGTTTGTTGCTGATAGTTGATTGTACACGAATCCGACCCATCTTGCAACTGTTTTCCAAATATGAGCCAAGATTCTCTTTTATGACATGCTTTTCATTTTCCAACGGTACAGGTTTTAGTGTTGATAGTGCTATGCGATAGAGGGATGAAAGGTTATTCAAAAGAATGGTCCCCTTTGTTTTTCAACACCACTTCACGGCACAAATTCGATCGTTGAACTTACCTGCTCAGCATGAAAGCTCGCTGAAGCGTTGCTCTATTGTTTCCTTTGTCAGCGAAGGGTGCCACAAACGAAAGATTGGAGCAACCATTCTCAGTCGCCCCGATCTATTGTTTGTCAGTTCTTTTTAGCTATAATCCTTTTTTGTTTAAGAGGTACACTTTGGTACACCTCTAAATACGCCTTTTCCTGTTCTGAAGGCTACTCCTCATTCGCAGCCCGTCCATATATGACGGCCTTGGCGCAAATCTCCTCCAATGGGATCTGCTCACCTTCGTGGAAGCGCAACGTATCCACCAGAACACCGTCTGCGATATAGGGATGCACATACAGCTCTACCAGCGCATTCTCCGCTATGCGGTGACGGCCAAGATCCTTTTGTAGCATGTCTATGGGGCCGGACCAATCGCTGTACAGTCGTAACCTTGCGCGCATCATGCGAAAAAGCATCCGGTAGTATGGCTGCATGCCTATGCTGCGGGTATTCAACCATTTCCCCTGCAGGGTACGTGTTTCGGTGAATCCATATTTCTTCAGGAGTGGACGAACGGCAAGCCAGACGGGGAAGCTGCAAATACACCACTCATGAGAGTCAATGTGAGAAGAGGTAAAACCCAACTCCCGAAAACGCTTCATCTGAGCCTCGCACTCGGCGCGGATGATTTTAATGGCATCGGGCATCATGCACTTCATCTGGATGGCTTTGTGGGAAGCATGACGAAATTCGCCATTGCTGCCGCAGAAAACAGTCGATTTTATGCCCTCTGTCAAGGGTTTCCCGCCACAAGATTCAGGTGGAAAAAAACATGCTCTGCATAACCGTGCTCCTCAGCGAGATTACGAGCCTCGTTATCAGCCTCCGGAGTATTGACGATCAAACTGGCGTTATGGATGAGACCACGTTGAAACGCCGTATCGATGGCTATGTTTCTCTCGTGATTCCGACCGAAGTCATCGGCATTGATAAAGTATCGCATGAGCTCTTTCTTCCTTTTTTGTTCTCCTGCAACTATCACCATCCTTCCTCAGAAAGCACACCTTTTGATAGTTGTTTTTTGATTCATTATACAGTACAACATCTCATTTTTCAACCGACCTATCGAAAAATATAAGATTTTATTTGATCCTATTCAAAGAATACTCATCACGGAAAAAGTGTCAAAAGGTGTACCTTAAAATAGTCTCTGCGATTATTTCTTCATGAGCTCATATTCCCGTAGGCGGCGATAAAATGTAGCCTCGCTCATGCCACACTGCTCAATAGCATCAGAAAAAGTAATCCTTTTTCTCTTCCATGATGCCACAATTTTGCCAAAGTTGTTTGGTAGTTCGATCTTTGGCCTACCGAAACGAACGCCTTTCAGTTTGCCCGCCGCGATACCCTCAGCCTGACGCTTCTTGATGTTTTCCCGCTCGTTCTGTGCAGCAAAAGATAAAATCTGCAAAACCAAATCCGCAATAAAGGTTCCCAACAGATCTTTCCCGTTCCGCGTGTCCAACAGAGGCATGTCAATTACACAAATGTCTATCCCGAAATCTTTTGTCAGTATGCGCCATTGTCGTTGTATTTCCTCATAATTTCGGCCCAGTCGGTCAATGCTTAGAATGTAAAGCAAATCGCCAGGCATCAGTTGTTTTATCAGCTTTTGATACTGCGGACGATCAAAGCTCGCACCGGATTGTTTTTCCACATAGACATGCTTCCTCGGCACAGCTTTCTCCCGCATCGCCAGCATCTGCCGATCCTCATTCTGATCCGCACTGGAAACACGAACATATCCAAATACTCTCATATGAACCCTCCTGTAGTTTTTACAAAAGAGCATAGAAAAAAGCAGTGCTCTGTTCAATTCCGAGTACTGCTTTTGATACTGTCTTGTCGCAAAAAACTGATCAATGTCGAGAACTTTTCCACAAGATGTTTTTCTATATGTAAAACAATCTGCGCTTCCTGACAGATCCCATTTGCATACTCAGGAGCTTTGTTTCTCTTCCTTTTCATAAAATCCAGGGGGTGGCCATGATGCAGCGGGTTGAACTCACGGCCTGTGTTTTGCAGAATCCCTCCCGCTCATAGAGGGCGATGGCCCGAGTGTTTTTGATGAACACATAGAAGTATATGGGCTTACCCTCTCCAAGACATCGGCGCAGGATCGCCGTGCCGATGCCCCGATCCCGGAAGGCGGGCAGCACATAGAGGTCGTCCAGCTCCATCCGCTCCCCATCGGGCACGAAGCGGAAATAGGCCGCCACCGTTCCGTCGCAAAGGACCCGGGTATATTCCCCGATCCGCTGCTGGATCTTCCGCTTTGTCCAATCGAGGGCCATGTTGAGGTCCAACCCCGGGTCGGTCTCATAGGTTTCGATGAGCTCCCGGGCAAAGCCAAAGATTGCCGGGACATCCTCCGGCAAGGCCGGCTCATAAACCAATTGCATTTTCCCCTCCCGTTATGCATGATCATTCGTTTTATGCAAGTTCTTCCAGGGCCAGATCCAGCTGTCGGTCCCATCCCGTGCAGAAATCCCCCACCCGAGGCGGGCAGAGGATGTCCGGCTTGATGCCAACCCCCACGAAGGGGGTGCCGTCGGCCATCTCATAGCCCACGGACACCACCTGCCCCCGGCCGCCCTCGGGCAAGCGCAGCAAACAGGGATTGCCTGTGGAGCCGAAGGTCTGCTCCCCCATGGTCCGGCCGCGACCGTTGGCCTTGAAGAAGCAGGTGAAGTCCTCGGCGGCGGAGATGGTGTCCCGGCCCGTCAGCAACAGCACCGGGCAATCCGGCAGATGGATATCACAGGGTTCCTGCCAGGAATCGTTATACCGCTCAAACTGAGTGCGGCGGGCGTATCGATCCGCCTCGGCAAAGTCCTCTATCTTCAGGATGCCCTGGTCCTGGAGACGCCGCCGGGTTTCCTGACCCATGCAGATGAGTTGGGAGTTGCTTGCCACATCCACTGCCCGGCGGCTCTGGGTCCACTTGCGGCTGCCGCCGAAGCTGCCTTGAAAGAAAGGCTGGGCATACCTGGCCCCGCAGAGGGTCATGCCGCCCATGTTCCGCCGGATGTCGAAGATCACCGCCTGGGGCTGCACCTCCCCCAGCACTCGCTGAAAGTCTGCCGCTTTTTCCACATGCTGCATGTCGTCTATCCGGACAACCAGCACGCCGCCCTCGAATAGCCGCAGCCCCTCCCCCACCGGTTGAAAGGGATACCGGCTCTCGGGTTCTGGGGCCTTGATAAGCGGCGGAAGCTCCTCCAAAAAGGAGAAGGCCGCCTCGCCTCCATCCGTCGTCAAAACGTGGTCCCGGCCCGGAAGCAGGATGGGCAGCCAGCCCTCCAGGCGCCCCCGATAGGGGTGGCCCTGGGCCGTATAGGTATACCGGTCCAGTCGCTCCACCAGCTGAGGGATGGGCACTCCATCGATGGCCAGGAGCTGCCGCAACAGGAGCTCCGGCTCCGCCGCCTCCGTGACGAGGAATCCTTCGCCTACGTGAGCAAGGCGAAAAGGCGTGTGGCCACAGCGTTCCCGCAGCGCCCGAGGCAGAGTCACCAGGCTGTGGCCGTCGTTCAGCAGCCGAACGAATGCGCACAGGCTCAGCCACACCGGCAATCCATCCTCCTCCGCCAGCAGCTGAGGGATAGCATCCCGATAGGCCTGGTCCCAGTCCGTTTCCAGCCGATCGAAATAGGGATAGACCTCTTTGGCCGTTGCCCACAGGCTGGACAGGGCCCACAGCCGTTCGGTTTTATCCATGCGCTTCACCTCCACCCTCAGCATACCACAGCTTTTATCCCTGGGACAGTCTTGTTTTTGCCCCGGATCTCTGCTATACTATATACGCAAACAAAAAGCATCCCTGTCGGCAGACGCAGGGATGCTTTTCATCTTTGACCCATTTTTCTCTCCACTCGGCGGCTCAGTCTCCGTTCACGATACGGATATACATCTCCTTGGGAATCATGGGGGTCTCCAGCCGAGCCACGGTCTCGGGGGAAAGGGTGAAGCTTCGGGCATATTCCGCCCCGGCCTGCTCAAAGCGACTGAGCAGGGGGTCCGCCGCCGGGGCCGCCTGGGGCACGTTCAGCAGGGGCGTCTCCGGGACGCAAATCATGGCGAGGTTCCCGAAGCACTGTTTGCACTGCATCTTCAAGGCGTCGAAATTCCCCTCCCAATCCGGGAAGCCGCAGCCGCAGAGGACCAGGGTGTGTATTTTTGAAAAATCCACCAGGGCCACATGCTGGACCCTGCCGTCGCTGAGCTGGACCATGTCCATCTTCGTCAGGGGGATGGTCCGGTCCAGCACCGCCTTGAGATGGGAGGGCATGCCGTAGCAATAGAGGGGGAAGCTCCAGATGATCAGATCGCTGGTCCGATACAGGTCCAGGATCCCGTTTTGATCGTCGTCGATGAGGCAGTGGCCCTCCCCCTGCTGCCAGCAGCCGAAGCACCCCCGGCAGGGAGCGATGTCCCTTTCGATCACGTTGACGATGGTGACCTCATGCTCAACCGCGGCATTCAGCCCCTTCAAAAAACGCTCCGTCATGCGGAAGGTGTCGCTCTGCTGCTTGGGGCTGCCGTTCAAAACCAGTACTTTCATGATGGCTCCTTTCTGTTACGCTTCGGTGGGCTTCTTCTTCGCCAGCCAGCCCCGGAAGATGCCCCCCTCCAGGATGGAGCAGATCACGAAGAAGATGTCCGCGAACAGGATGAATACGAAGGAGGGGATCAGGATGCGGGTGTATTTTTTGCCAGCGCTCTCGCCCCGGCGGATGAAACGGCCCATACGGATGAGATAGAAGAGCACCCCCAGATTGAGATAGAGGATGATGGCAGTGTGCTTCCCAAAGTTCATGAGGGCGTCCTTCGCATAGAAGGAGCCGGTGTTGACCAGGGTGAGGAGGATGTTCAGCAGCAGGATCCCGATCTGCACCAGATAGACGATCCGATACACGTTCAGCATGACGCCGCCGCCCACGCCCACGCCCCCGCCCCACACGAGGCCTGCCCGGGCGCAGAAGTTCTCGAAGACCTGCATCAGGGGCTCATTCTGCTTGCCCTCGATGAAGCCATTGTTGGCGATGCAATAGACGCTGAGATGCAGGCCATTTTCCTTGCAGTAGGCCTCCATCTTCTCCATAAAGCGAAGCACATGGGAGGGGACAGCGTCCACATAGAGGGGCAGGCTGAACACCACTGCCTGGGCGTCGCTGAGCTCCCTCAGGATCCGGTCGTGGTCCGCCGGCGTCCGCAGCTTCTCCGTGACCTTTTGACCCCACACAAACAGGCGCTGCAGAAACAGGAAGTAGGCCGAGGCGCAGAAACGCTGCTTGGGACTGGCGTTGATGAACACGGTTTTCATAGGGCTCCCTCCAATTCACTGAGATCCGAGAGGAACACCACTTCGGATCGGTCGATGCCCTCGTTGAGACCGTTGCGCTGGACCAGCAGGCGGAAGGTCTCCTTCTCCGCCTCGGTGATGTCCCCATAGACGATCACCCGGCTGAGCGCCCGCCGGCCATAGCGCAGGGTGTGGTGCATCTGCTTGCCCCGATAGGTGGAGAAGGGGGTGGATGTGCCGATGGACCGATCCAGCACATTCTTCACGGCGGCGCTGTATCCGCCATACAGGTTCTTCGTCACGATCACCCGCTCGTCCGCCTGGCCCAGGATCCGGCAGGCCTGGTGGAGCTTGTCCTTCATGAAGCACTCCGCCGGATGCTTGGTCCAGCAGCCGAAGCAGCCCTGACAGGGGGCGTACTTCCCATCCGCCGCCAGGGCGCGGTCACACTTTTGTTCGATCAGCGCCTCATACTCGGGGCCCAGATCGTGTAAAATCACCTTCATTTTCCTCCCTCTCCTTTTTCATCTGTCTGTTTTTGCTGCAGCTCCTCCAGCACCCGAATGCATGCTTCGCACCACTGCCGGAACATCCGCTCATACAGGCGGCCGAATTCGATGGTCAGCTTCCAATAGATGGCCTTCTCCGGGTCGCTGACCGCCGCCCGATACAGATCCGCCGTGGCGGTCGCCCTCTGCCCATCGTCCGGAAAAACGCAATCGTCCCGACACGCCCGGAAAAAGGCGATGTTCTCCTCCACCGGCAGCTCCCCCAGGAAGAAGGTTTTCATCAGCAGCGGGTTTCGGATGCCTTGGGGCAGGTTGTCCGCCCGCAGCCACCGCCGCAGCTCTTCCCGGCCGACTTCCGTGATGGAGAACACGTTTTTGTCCGGCCTGGCCGTCTGAATTACGTGCCGCTGGCTGATCCAGCCGGCCCCCTCCATGGTCTGCAGCTCCCGGTAGATCTGGCTGGTCTGAGCCGTCCAGAAGTGGTTCAGGGAATCCCGAAAGACGGTCATGATGTCATAGCCCGTCTTGTCGCCATAATTGAGCAAACCCAGGATGCCATGTTTGAGCATAAGCGCCTCCTTTCATATTCCATTTTTGGAATATATCATACATCCACTTGTGGAATATGTCAATATCTCTCTTTCCTCCTCTCCGGAAAATCTGCGCGCAAAAAAAGCACCCGCCGAAGCGGGTGCTATGACTTCTTGTTTGCTTGCAAACCGAAGGCTCACTGTATCTGGATGGCCTGCTTGGTAACGGAAGATTTTTGCTCTGCCCCCTTGGCCGTATGCCGCACGGCATAGATTTCAAAGCGCAGTCGCACGCCCTGATCCGTCACGAGTTCATCTCCGTATTCAAAGACATGCTCCATTTTCCCGTCTGCAGCCGCCACATCAAATTCCTGGTACTTCTTATAATCCAGATTGATGAACCGTAGCGCGGAACCGCTTCCTGCGTATACGGTGATATGATAGCTTTCCACGCCAGCCGCACAGTTCCAGGAAAGGAGAACCCGGTTGCCCGAGAGCGCCTCACAGGAAAGCTCCGGCGCCGCTACCCAGCTGTTGGCGACTTCTACGGAAGCTTCATCAGAGGCATCTCCCCTCTCCCCTGCATACACGGGAACGATTATATAATCGGCTTTCCCATTCATCAGGTCGTTCACTACAAACTCGTGCTCCTGTGTTTTACCCAGCACCTCCTCGCCTTTTTTCACTCCGAGGATCTTGTCGACGCGAACGACTTCATATTCACACGCCAAATCCTTGGCCTCGTGGGCCCACTGAAGGGTGATCTGCCCATCCGCCGTCTGGGAAGCATAGGTGATTTCCGGCGCAGTTTTCCACGCCGCCACCGGCGTATAGGAAAACGCCTTGCTATCCTTGGAGCCGAGCAGCATCGTGGTTTCCGGCTCCCCGTTGACGAAATTGACGGCATGCTTGCCAAGACGGACGCCGAAGCTATGCTTTTCCCCTAATTCCGGGATCATACTGCCTTGGCTCTTTAGATACTCACGATTCAGGACGATCGTGACGGTCGCATTGTTTTTGTCGATCCATTCGGCGCATGCCGGGGAGGAACGGTCAAATTCAACATAGGAAATGTCTTTCCCGCTCTTGATGCTGATCTCATAGCACTCGGAATCGTATTTATCGACGAAGGACAGAACCACGTTATCATCGAAATCGGTGACTGCGCCGAGAATCTCCGGAACGGCATCAATCAATTGGGTGTTGTTATAGTTCAGCGTAATGATTTTTGATCGCGTGCCCTGCAGGATATTCTTTGGATCGATACCCAATGCGCCCAAATCCAGGTTGGCGGAGGCATCGAGACCTTCTCCTAAAAAAGACAGTTTCTCCGGAATTGGCAACGAAACATCGAACCCAAGCGTTGAATCCTTACCTTTTGATTCAAACTTGATCGGAAGGATTTGAATCTGATGACGGCCCCGCTTAACGTTCAGGATCGCGTAATTCAGATTGACGGTCGCCGCCTTTTTCCCATCCAGATAGACGTAATAAAAATCGGCGCTCCCTTCCCATTCCACGATGATCTGCTCTTTTCCGGATTCATATACCTTGGTGATGATCGGCTCGTCGCCCCAATTCTCCGCCCCATCCGCGAGGGTGAAAAGCGGAAAGCCCAGCACTACTGAAGCAATCAAAGCAAAAACAAGCAATAAAGCCGCTTTTCGCACAAGTTTCTCCTCCTGCAAAAAAAGTTATATCCCGTATCAATAATACTTAGTTGGAACCAACATGTCAAGCAAAACAGCGCCTAACAAAAGCACCCACCGAAGCGGGTGCTGTGCAGGGGATAATCTTCGCTTGCTGAACGGAAGGGGTGCGGCGGGCTGCCTGCAGGCCGTGCTCGCGCAGCTGGTTGGCGGAAGCCATGGTGCTTACCTGTTTTTTCGGTTTTTCCCCGATCCGTTCCTCAGGTGTTAGCTGCTGTCTGAAACCGGTTCTTACCCTTCATGCCCTTTTTATCCGAACAGGATCGGCACAAGGAAGAATCCGATCATATTGTTGAGGAAATGGGGGATGAAGCTGATCAGGCAGTTGCCGGTCTTGCGGTACAGGATCGCAAAGAGGATCGCGTCGATAAAGATTCCGCCCAGGTCCCACGCAACGATCCCCGCAGGGCCTACGGCATAATGGGCCGCGGCAAAGAGCACGGCGCTGGCCACAGCCACCAGCCAGAACGGAAAGCACTTCATGCCCTTGCCCACAAAGAACGCCCGGTATTCGATCTCTTCCCCGAGTACGGTAACGACCTGGCTGAACAGCAGCAGCGACAGCTGATCCAGGCCCGGCACGGTGATCCGCCCCAGCACATGCTCTACATAGGCGCTGCCGAACACCGCCTTGCTCAGAAGCAATTGGACGGGGGACAACACGAGCATGAAAAGGATCAGGGGGATGACCCACGGCTTTTTCAGGTCTGAAAAGAAGCGTTTGAAGCTGAGCCCGGATTCGGAATCGGGCGTCTTTTCGATGCCCTCGATGATGAAGAAGCACGCCAGGCCCGCTATATGGATCGCCGCGGCGGCGATCACAGAGCCCGTGATCGCCATGACCGCGATCGCGATGATCATGACAGCCATGCCGATGAGGGTGATTATCCTGACCTTGTCTTTTTTCATGGATGCCAACATAGATCTGTCTCCTTATTCCCTCTTTGCCGGCCATCCGCGTAAAGACGCCGCCCTGCAGCAAAGAGATGATCGTGAAAAAGCATCGGCAAATTCGTCGGATTTTGCCGAAAAATCAAAAAGATTTCGGAAAGAAAAAACCCTGGAAACGTTGAATTACCAGGGTTTTTCGCATCTCTCTTGGTTCGATTAACGCTTGGAGAACTGGGGGGCGCGGCGGGCTGCATGCAGACCGTACTTTTTGCGCTCCTTCATTCTGGGATCGCGGGTCAGGAACCCGGCCTTCTTGAGCTCGGGCCGAAGGTCCGGCTGGGCCACGCACAGGGCGCGGGCGATGCCGTGACGGATGGCGCCGGCCTGGCCGGTGGTGCCGCCGCCATAGACATTCACGAGCACATCGTACTTTTCCAGGGTGTTCGTGAGGGTCATGGGGGCGCGGACGATCATCTTCAGGGTTTCAAGGCCGAAATACTCTTCGAGATCACGGCAGTTGATGGTGACGGTGCCGGTGCCGGGGACCAAACGGACGCGGGCAACGGACTTCTTACGACGCCCGGTGGCGATGAAAGCGGTTTTTGCCATAGTCGTTTTTCCTCCTTACTTGAGCACAAGCAC